>CEUD01058518.1_pt1 | contig 201014 bp, 172 predicted proteins | sample 356481 | NCBI WGS metagenome assembly CEUD01 (sample SAMEA2623314, study PRJEB7988) | marine metagenome | isolation source: saline water (ENVO:00002010), including | reverse complement strand
GGACACTATGGTGGTAAGGGCTCAACTGATGAAATTAATGATGATCCTTTAAGTGGTCATTTAAAGCCTAATGAAATAAAGGCCAAAGAAAATAAAAAGTCATCTTTTGATGAAGATGATCTAGGTGGACACTATGATAGTGAGGCATCTACTGATCAATTAGAAAGAGCACCCCTCAAGGGTAAATTAGCTGCCCAAAAGGATCCTTTTAGCGATGAAGAAGATGATCAGTCTGATGGACTTATTAATGCTAAGAAAAAGAAGAGTATTAGTAGAGAGGCGAGATCTCCTGAAGAAGAAAAACTAAGAGATAGTAAAGAGACAGCTCCTATTAGAAGTTCTGCCGATGACCCTGTCGCTGGAGTAAATGCAAGAGATGGTATTACTGAAGCTGAATTAAATAATTCAGATTTTCAAGCTCCAACAAAGAGTGCAGAAGATCTTGGAATTGATGAGATCGATAGAGATGCCTTAGATAAATTAAAGAAAAAACAAGAAGCACTTAAAAAAGCTGGCTTAAGTGATGAAGACCTTAATATTGATGAATTAGATCGAGATGGTCTAGATAAATTAATGCAAAAAAGAAAGAAGGCACTTGAAGCTGCGGGGCTTTTAGAAGAGGGTGATGACCTTGAAGACCTTGGAAGAAAAGAGCCTAGGGCCATTAAGGCAATTAAAGAGAAATCTCCAATTTCGAATAAAAGAGAACATGACGATTTAGGTGTTGATGAGCTAGATCGTGAAAATTTAGATAAACTTAAAAAGAAACAAGAAGCTTTAAAGAAAGCAGGATTAAGTGATGATGATCTAAATATTGATGAATTAGATCGAGATGGTCTAGATAAGCTCATTGCAAAAAGAAAAGAAGCATTAAAAGCAGCAGGACTTCTCGAAGAAGGTGATGATGTAGAAGACTTGGCCAAACCACAGCCACAGGCCATTAAGAAGGCCCAAGATAAAATTGAGGCCAAGAAAAAAGAAAGAGAAAATCTTGGAGTAGATGAGCTTAATAGAGATGGGCTAGATGCACTTACTAAGTCAAAAACTACTCAACAAATTGGAGCAGATGTAGGTGAGACAGAGAGTCTAAGTAATTCTGCTAAAAAAGCTTTTATTGGTGAAGTAAAAGATATCGATGATGAAAGTGAAGGAAAATCAACAGATAAAAGAAATAAGCAAATAGGAAATGTAGAGTCTAAGTCTGGTAAAGATCTTTATGCCGACGCTGATGATGAAATTGGAGAGCTGGTTACTAAGAAGAAAGAGGTTTCTTTAGATGATACTCAGATTGGTGAAGAAATAGAAGAAGATCTTTCTGCAAAGAAAACTAGAGAAATGATTGAAGCACTAGAGTCTAAAAGTGGCAATGTTACAGATCTTGGAAATGCTATTATAGATAATAGTGAGGCTGGTGAAGAAGTTAAAAAAGAGTTAGACCCTAATCAGATTATTGATAATAAAGATTCTGAAGATCTTAAAGAAATTTTCTCTCAAGAAATACCTGTTAGTACAGAGTCTGGGGAGTTAAATGTTATTATTGAGAGTGCTGATGAGAATGTCTCTCATGTGTGTAAGTTTGAAGATTTCTATACGACAGAGATTGTGGTTATTATAGAAAAGGGGCACCTAGCTCAGGATAAAGAATATAATGTAAAAGTTAATTTGAAATATGCAGGCTCAAAAGTATCTATTGTGCAAAGTGCAAAAGTTTTAGAGATTGAAGATTTTGAAGATGGTAAAGTTCTCGTTTGCTTAGAGTTTATTAATGAAGTAAATGAAGAAAAATATAATACTTTCTCAACTCTCTATCAGGAGAGGCAAGAGAGTATAAGTGAGTTTATGAATTTAGCTAGAGGGTACTACTTAGAAGATGAAGGCTGAGAAAAAAGAAGAGCTATTCAAAGAGTTTCTGAGCAAGAACAAAGTTCTTTTAGTAGATAAATCATCTGCTTCAAGAAGACGTTTGGTTAAAACTCTTGTTGATATGGGGGCTAAACGCCAACAAATCTCTTCTGTTGCCCATTATGCGGAAGCTATGGAAGTTATCGATAAAGAAAAGCCTAAATTAGTATTATCAGACTTTAGTATTATTGGTGGATCTGGTTTTGATCTTTTTAAGAAGTACCGCGAGTTAGAAAAGAAGCTAGATGATACCACTTTAGTTCTAGTTACTTCTAATATATCTCAGTCAGCAGTGGCAAAGGCTGCTGAGGAAGATGTTGATTCATTTATTATTAAACCTTATACAGTTAAAAGCTTACAAAAGAGTTTAATTACTGCTGTTATTAATAAGCTCTATCCAAGTGAGTATATGAAACTTATCGATCAAGGTAAGGAGCAAATGTTCTCAGGGAATTACGAAGAAGCTTTAAATATTTTCAATTCAGCAATCACTAAGTCTAAGAAGCCTTCATTAGCATTATTTTATCATGGGCAAACTAAATACTTCTTAGAGCAATCAGAAGAAGCTAAGGGTGACTATAAGAAAGGTCTAGAGATTAATAGTATTCACTTTAAGTGTCAGGTTGGACTTTATGAGTTATTTGTAAAACAAGAAAGATACTTTGAAGCTTATGATGTTGTGAGAAATATTGCAAAATACTTCCCTGCTAACCCAGATCGTTTAAAAGAAGTTATTCGCCTTGCGGTGAGAACTGGAAATTTTGAACATATGGAAGAGTATTATGAACTCTTTACTGATCTTGAAGAGAGACCGGAAGATGTAACAAACTTTATGTGCTCTGGTTTATTTGTTGCTGGAAAGTTTTATTTTCAAGATAACCAGAAAACTGCTGCTCGAGAAATCTTTGAAAAGGTTGCTATTTCTTGTGGTGGGATGACTAAGTTTTTAAAAGGCATGATAAAGGAATTGGTGAAGTATAACTTTTATACGGAATCTAAATCTATGCTTAAAAGATTCCCAAATGATAATGAGAATGTTGCAGACTATATGATATCTAGTTATCTTGCGAACCTTGATGAAATGAACACAACTGAGCGAATTAGTCGGGGAATGGAGCTTTTTAATAATGGACATAAAGACCCACTTGCAGCTGACTACCTAATTAAGGCCTTAAGAAAAGATGGTAATAAAAAGGCAGATGAATATCTAGAAGAGGCTCAATTTCTTTGGCCTGATGATTTTCCATCTGAACCTAAAGCGGCCTAAAAAGCTCTACTATTCTTACTTTTTCTCATAAGCAAACTTTCCTATTTACTTAGAGAACCAATTTTGATGATCTATAAGATAAGTTAATTTTCTAAGGAAGGATCATATGAGTTATCTAATGCATGTCGTAAGTCTGACATTTCTAATTTTACTTATTTCAACAAATGTTTCTGCTCATGAAGGAGCTGACCAATTTAAATTACCAAAAAATTGGAAAATGATTGGAACTGTTGATGCGAATAATTTTCATGAAACATTAAAAGAACTAAGTCATAAGGGCTTTGATATCGCCGGTGTTGATGTTAGGGCGAAAAAAGTAGATCTTCTTTTAAGTGATGTTGATTTTCAAATCTTAAAAGGACTTGGATATCAAGTTGAGATTAGTTCTGTTAAGGGTGTAGATCGTGGGCCTGATGAAGAATATCAAAACCCTAGTGAAGTTGAAGCTTATGTTAAAAACTATCACGCACGTTTTCCAGATATTACTAAATTAATTAGTATTGGAAAGTCATTAGAGGGTAGAGATATTTGGGCATTAAAAATTTCAGATAATGCAGATTTAAATGAATTAAAAGAGCCAACATTATTATTTAATAGTATGCACCACGCCCGTGAGGTTATGGGGCCAGAAATGGGTCTAGATATCATCGAATATTTATTAGAAAACTATGACTCTGATAATGAAGTGAGAGCATGGGTAGATAGTAATCAAATTTGGGTTATTCCTATGTTTAATGTTGATGGTAATAATAAAATGTGGACTGAAGACTCTTTCTGGAGAAAGAATACCAGAGGCGGATATGGCGTTGACTTAAATAGAAACTACCCCGAGGGATGGAATAAATGTAATGGTTCAAGTGGTAGTCAATCATCTCAAACATATCGTGGTCCTAAACCTGGAAGTGAACCAGAAACTCAAGCAATGATGAACTTTATTGCAGAGTATAGACCTGTTTTTGATATTTCATATCACTCGTATAGTGAACTTGTAATCTATCCTTATGGGTGTAATGGAGAGAGAACTCAAACTCAAGATGTTGTTGAGAAAATCGGTAGAAAAATTGCTGACCTGATTGATTATGAACCAGGAACAGCATGGGAACTTTTATATAATGCAGATGGTGGAGATATTGATTGGATGTATGCTGCTTATCAAGTTATCCCTTATGTGATTGAGCTGAATAGTCGCTGGCAAGGCTTTCACCCTCGTTATAGTAAGTGGAGAGATAAAACTGTGAAGCGTAATAGAGATGCTTGGCAGTACTTACTTGATCGTGCAGCTCAATCTGGAGTAAGAGGTGTTGTCTCTCAAAATGGCCAAAACTTATCTGAGTACAAAATAGATGTATATAAAGTTAGCAATGGTAATGCTGCTAAATATCAAGACTATATTGGTCACAGAACAGGTGCTTTTCATTTAGTACTAAATCCCGGAGAATATAAACTAGTATTTTCTAAGAATGGGAATGAGTTTGGTTCTACAAATATCACTATTGACGATAAGTTAAAGTGGGTAGAATTAGCTTTTTAAAGTATGAATATTCTACTAGTTGAAGATGATGAAAGTGTAAGAGATATAATCAATTACACAATTCAAGCAAAATTTAGAGCAGAAATAATTATGGCTTCTTCTTATGAGGAAGCCATTGAACTTATCAAGAATAATAAGTTTGACCTCATCATTAGCGATTATTTTTTAGAAGATAAAACTGGTGGGGACTTATATAGCTACCTTTTAGAAAAAAATATTTCAATTCCTTTTGCAATTTGTTCTAGTATTGATCCTGATGAGTACCCTGCATTTAATGATCGAAAGACATATATTGGTAATATAGAAAAGCCCTATATATTTGATGGGGTAAATAATATTATAAAGTCTTATGAAATTGTTTGTTCTTCTCATATTGATTTAAACCTCTCTGAAGTCCTAAGAGAAAGCTCAAGCTATGCAAAAATAAATATTAATCTTTTGAGTAAACTTAAGAAAGCCGAATGCAAAATTATGGCGCAAATAAATGAAGAGAAGATTGTTCCCGTTTTTAATATAGGGGACGAGATTACTTTAGAAAAAATTGAAAAAGTTAAAGCTAAAGGATTTGAATATTTACTGATTGAAAGATCTGATGCAAAAGTTTTCTTTGATTTAATATCTAGTCAAATCTCAGATATATTAAATGATGAAAGTACAGAGGTTGAAAGTCGAATTGTTAAAGCACATGAAAAAATAAGTGACGTTGCAATTAATCTTGGCTTTTCAGAGAACTTAATTAAGGCCACAGAAGAGAGTGTAAAAATGACTCTCAAAGTGATGAAAGCAAATAAAGACTTGAAGAAAGTTTATAGTAAAATGTTTTCGAGTACAGAAAACTACTTATCTTCTCACAGTATCGCTTTATGTTATATTTCTTGTGGAATACTAAGACATACGGAGTGGAATAAATTTGAGGCCAAGAATAAATTGGTTTTCGCTAGTTATTTTCATGACGTTGCTATTGAAGATGCTTCATTTCGTGAAGATAAAGAAGTAGAAGAGTATAGTGAAGGTGAAAAAGATATCTTTAAAGGCCATATCGATAAGTCAGTTGATTTCGTTAAAGCTTATACTGAAATTCCAATGGATGTAGATAAAATCATTATGTATCACCACGAAGACCCTGATAATAAAGATCTGACTAAAGGAATTGCTCAAAGTAATATCCCACCTCTGGCCTGTGTCTTTATCTTCTCCCATAAAATAGTCGATATTCTTTTTGTTCTAATGCAAGAAAATATTGATCCAAGTCTTGAAGAAGTAAGTAAAAGAATAAATTTTGAGAATTACCATTCTAAAAACTTTATTAAAGTAATCGAAGCCTATAAGAAAAGTGAGCTATTCTGATGAAACCAATTGTAATATTTGATTCTGAATGTCCATTATGTGTCCGTTTTAAGCAATCTTTGCTCTTTATAGATAAGGGAAGAGAGTTTGATTTTGTTTCCTTACAAGAGGAATACTTGTTTCAAAAGTATCCCATACTAAACAAAAGTGAATGTGAGAAAGAAATACATGTTTTAAAATCAGAGAATGAAGTTATTAGAGGTGGTGAGGCGCTTAGCTTTATCATTTCAAAATATGATGGAGTTAAAAAATTTAGCTGGCTTATTGAAACAGAGAGTGGTCAAAAAGCTATTAATACATTTTATGATCGTGTAAATCATATGCGTAAGAAATTTAAAAAGAATTGTCCCGGTTGTAATAAATAGGGCAAAGGATTCAAATGAAGTTTTTATTACTTAGTTTTATTATTTCAAGCTTTGCTATGGCGGGGTTTCCAATTGTTAAAGTTGTACAAATATCTGGTGAGTACAAAGATAAAAAGGGAACTGCTTATGCTGAAAACGCCAGCTATGATTTAGAAGACGTTAAAATTTCACATCGTGATATTGAAGTGAAGTTTAATAAAATTTTAAAGAATCTAGTTTTACACGATGATAATACAACGGTTGAGTTGAAGTTTGACTTTGATTTCTTAAATGTATTTAACTCTGTTAGTTTTAATGGTGTTGATATTTTCTCTGGTGGAAATCAGCTTGATATGAACCTTGATGATTTAAATATTTTTATCGAAGAGGATGCTTATCATCTAAATCGAATTGTTCTCAGTTCGGATATTACTCAATATAATACTGATGGAAGAGACATCAGTATTCTCAATGGTATTCTTTTAAATGGTGAACTAAAGGTCAATTATATTGACTTTGGTAAAGTACCAACCAAAACCCTTAAAAATGACCTTGATGCTTTAAGTTTGAGCGAACTTAAAAATGATGAGCTAAATAAAGCAATTAGTATTCCTGTAATTGCACGTTATCTTTCTTTAAAGATTGATAAGGGAGAGTTTACTGGTGCTGTACTTTTAGATTCTTGGTTAAATGCATGGTTAAGACTTAATGGAAGCATTGAGAACTTGGAAGAGAAAAATCAAATGATTATCACTTTAAATAAAGCAAAGCTTGGTATCTTTTCAATTAAGAGTTTATTATTACGCAAAGTAAGAGAACTAGAAGTAGATACAATTAAAGTTGATGGAGATCGAATTATAGTAAATCTTGAGGGTGTTTTTTCCAATAGAGGAGGGAGATCTTCTTTACAATAAAATAGCAAAGTAAAGAGCATCCCAATGCTAATAACCATCCCCCAAGAATATCCAGAGGATAATGTTTACCAAGGTAGATACGTGAAAATGAGACTACTACTGAGTAAGGGTAGAAAATAGTTATCCACCAAAAACGTGACTTTAAAAATAAGGCCAATAAAATAGCTATTCCCATGGTATTTGCTGCGTGTGAAGAGACAAATCCATAGTCGCCGCCATAGCAATTGCCATATGTATGAACGATTGGTTTTAGAACTTGTTCTTTACAAGGCCTTAAACGTTTAAAGCTAGGTTTAAAAACCTTAGATGATATAGCATCAGTTAGGCCAAAGTTTATAAAAATAAATAATATAAATAACCAAGATTTGTTTTTAAATCCGTAGATTAATATTGTGAGAATAAAGGCAAGTAATGCACTCATGAGAAAAACTGACTTTGATAGAAAGTGCATAACTTCATCAAAGAAAGGGGTGTGAAATTGATTTAAAAATAATAATAAATCAGTATCTAGGCTTAAAATTAACTCTAGCATTAATGTAAAATTCCAAATATTTTTCTAAGTCTTAGTTTAATAACTGCAAATACAGCTTCAAAGACAATTCCACCAGACATCTTAGACTCCCCATCTCTTCTTTCTGTAAAGACGATAGGGACCTCTTTAACTTTTAGACCTTTGCTCCACACCTTAAAGTTCAGTTCAATTTGAAATGAGTATCCATTCGAGAAAACCTTATCTAGGTTCAGACTTTCAAGAGCATTTCTTTTAAAACACTTAAAACCGCCTGTTGCATCTAAAACAGTCATACCTGTAATAATTCTGGTATAAACTCCTGCAAAATAAGATAAAAGAAGCCTGCGCATAGGCCAATTAATAATTCTAATTCCATTGATATATCGAGAACCAATGATTAAGTCATTAGTTTGAGCAGCTTCTAATAGAGTAGGAATATCATTAGGATCGTGAGAGAAGTCACAGTCCATCTCAAAGATGTATTCATAAGCTTTTTCAAGTGCGAAACGAAAACCTGCAATGTATGCAGTACCAAGACCAAGTTTACCCTCTCTTTGAATTAGATGCAGTGTCGGCCAGTTTTTCTGATAGTCTTTTACGATATCAGCTGTTCCATCCGGACTTCCATCATCTATTATTAAGACTGATAGTTCAGGGTAAAGGCCATGCAGAGTATCCAGCATTTTCTTGATATTATCGATTTCATTATATGTGGGGATAATAAGTAATGATTTATTATACGGAAGCACTTAGAAAACCTCTTTTGCAATTGATGTAATATGCTCTGATTTTCCCATTGAGTAAAAATGTAGGCATGGAACATTTGCTTTTTTCAATTCACGACATTGCTCTACTGCCCACTCGACTCCTACCTTTTTCACATCATCATTGCTTTTACAATTTTCAACGGCTTCTACTAATTCATCAGGAAGATCAATATGAAAAATACTTGGTAAGATACTTAATTGCTTTTTTGTCGTTAGAGGTTTTAGTCCTGGGATAATAGGTACATTAATTCCAATTTCTCTACACTTGTCCACAAATTCAAAATATTTTTTATTATCAAAGAACATTTGAGTCACTATAAACTGTGCTCCAAGATCAACTTTCTTTTTTAGATATTTTAAATCACTATTAAAATTTGGTGCTTCAAAGTGCTTTTCAGGATAACCAGCAGCACCAATGCAAAAGTTTGTAGGATAAGAGCTTTCTTCTTCTTGATAAAGATAATGACCTTCATTTAAATCTTGTATTTGTTGAATGAGATCACTTGCATAAGCATTACCTCCCTCTGTTGGAGAAAATCTATTTTCAGATTTAATAGCATCTCCACGAAGGGCCAAAATATTATCAATTCCTAAAAAGTGACAATCCATTAGGGCAGACTCTGTTTCTTCTTTTGTAAAACCACCACAAATTAAATGAGGAACAGTATCGACATGAAATCGGTTCATTAAAGCGGCACAAATTCCAACCGTTCCAGGTCTCTTTCTTAAAGAGATTCTTTGTAAAAGACCATTATCCTTTTTGCGATATATGTATTCTTCTCGATGATAAGTAACATCAATAAACTTAGGTTGAAACTCCATCAAAGGTTCAACTTCATTAAATAAGCTATCAATTCCTTTACCCTTTAGTGGGGGAAGAATTTCAAATGAAAATAATGTACTTTTCGCTTGTGATAAGTGGTCAATAATTTTTGTCATAATAAACCTATTCTAAAATCGGTGATAACCATTTTCGCATTTCTTCTAATGGCATATCTTTTCTTTTTGCATAATCTTCTAATTGATCTTCGCCAATTGTTCCAACATTAAAGTACCTAGATTCTGGATGTGAAAAATACCAACCAGACACAGAAGACGCAGGGAACATAGCACAAGACTCAGTTAATTCTACATCAATTTCACTAGCATTTAAAAGTTTAAATAATTTTCGTTTTTCAGTGTGATCGGGACATGCTGCATAACCAGGAGCTGGTCTTATTCCTTGATACTTCTCTTTAATAAGCTCTTCATTGCTAAGCTTTTCATCCTTAGCATATCCCCAGTAATGAGTTCTGACCTTTAGATGAAGGTATTCTGCATAGGCTTCAGCAAGTCTATCAGCAAGTGCTTTTAACATAATTACTGCATAGTCATCATTGTCTTTCTTGTAACTCTCACAAACCTTATCAACGCCATGACCTATAGTAACAATGAATGCCCCAATAAAATCATTTGAGTTTGGTGATATAAAATCTGCTAGGGATCTATTTGGAGATTCATTAAGTTTTCTCTGGTTTCTGAGCATGCAGAGTTTAGAGTTAGCTTCAGTTAATAGAATATCATCGTCTTTACTCTGAGCTTTAAAGAATCCCAATTTAGCTTTTGGTTTTATGTGTTCAGAATTGGCCAATACTTTTAAGTAGTCTTGTGCCTCTGAGAATAATTTAGTGGCCTCTTCACCATACTTTTCATCTTTTAATATTTTTGGATAACTTCCTTTTAATCTCCATGTATTAAAGAAAGGAGACCAGTCAATAAATGGGATCAGTTCATTGACACCAATATCATCTATCGTTTTAACACCTACAAAGCTTGGCTCAAGGGGATTAAAATTATTCCAATCTATAATAGTTTTCTTTTTAAGTGCGTCTGAGTAAGGGATTAACTCCACCTTTTGAGTACGCTTTTTATGGCTTTCCCTTAAGTCCTCGTAATGTTTCTTTGTTTCTTCTCTCGTTTTTTCCGGCTGACTTAAAAGCATTTGAGCTACAGGTACAGACTTCGAAGCATCTGCAACATGAACAACTGTTTGCTCTATATGTGGATCAATTTTTACCGCCGTATGGATTCGAGAAGTGGTTGCACCTCCAACGAGAAGTGGCTTATTAATATTTAGTCTTTGCATTTCACTGGCAACATTAACCATTTCATCAAGACTAGGTGTAATTAATCCGGAAAGACCAATAATGTCTACATTTTCCTCTTGAGCTCTTTTTAATATTTCTTCACAAGGAACCATAACCCCCATATCAATTACTTCAAAATTATTACAGGCCAAGACTACTGATACAATATTTTTTCCAATATCATGAACATCACCTTTTACAGTGGCCATAAGAATTTTACCTTGGGAACTAGAGCCTGTTCCATCTTTTTCATCTTCGATAAATGGTTGTAGGTGAGCAACGGCTTTTTTCATTACACGAGCTGACTTTACAACTTGAGGCAAGAACATTTTACCTTCCCCAAATAATTCACCAACAATATTCATCCCTTCCATTAAAGGTCCCTCGATTACTTGTAGGGGTCTTTCAACTGTTTGGCGTGCTTCTTCTACATCATCTACAATATAATCAGGTATTCCTTTTACAAGAGCATGATTTATTCTCGACTGAACGTCGGCTTCTCGCCATGAGAGATCTAATTTTGATTCTTTCTTTTTACCTTTAACTGATTGAGCAGCATCTAATAATTTCTCTGTTGCATCTTCTGAGCGGTTAAGGACAACGTCTTCTACTAACTCTCTTAATTCTGGATCAATCTCATCATAAACTTCCAACATCCCAGGATTTACAATCCCCATGTCCATACCGGCCTTAATAGCATGATAAAGAAAAACTGAATGAATCGCTTCTCTAACCGGGTTATTACCTCTAAATGAAAAAGAAAGATTAGAAACACCACCACTTACTTTGGCATAAGGAAGATTTTCTTTTATCCACTTTGTGGCATTAATGAAATCCACGCCATAATTATTATGTTCTTCAATACCTGTTGCGATAGCTAATATATTTGGATCAAAAATTATATCTTCTGGTGCAAATTGTACTTTGTTTACTAATAAGTCATATGCACGTTTACAAATTTCAATTCTTCTCTCATAGGTATCAGCTTGACCTTTTTCATCAAAGGCCATAACCACAACGGCCGCACCATATTTTTTAATCATGCGTGCATGATATAAGAACTCTTCTTCCCCTTCTTTAAGAGAAATAGAATTAACAACTGCCTTACCTTGAACACACTTTAAACCAGCTTCAATGATTTCCCACTTCGAAGAGTCAATCATTATAGGAATTCTTGCAATATCTGGTTCTGCAGCAATAAGATTTAGAAATGTAGTCATAGCACTTACACCGTCAATCATTCCATCATCCATATTAACATCGAGTATTTGAGCACCATTTTCAACTTGATTCCTAGCAACAGTTACAGCTTCTTCATAGTTCTCTTCTTGAATAAGTTTTTTAAATTTAAGAGAGCCAGAAATATTAGTTCTTTCACCGACATTGATAAAATTACTTTCTTCATAAATTGTGAGGGGTTCAAGACCAGAATAATTAGGAACTCTAGGTAGCTCAGGGATTTGATGAGCGGTATGATTTTTTGCACGCTCTGCTATTTCTTTAATGTGGTTATCAGTTGTTCCACAACATCCACCAACAATATTAATAAAGCCCTCTTGTAAATATTCTTCAACAATATCTGCCATCTGTTTTGGAGTCTGATCATATTCTCCAAATTCATTAGGAAGACCAGCATTTGGATATATACTTATTGGGAACGGAGACTTCTCCGCTAATGTTTTTATATAAGGACGCATTAGATCTGCACCTAAAGCACAGTTAATACCAATACTCATAAGTGGAAAATGGGAAACCGAGTGTAAGAAGGCCTCAATAGTTTGCCCTGAAAGAGTTCTCCCTGATTGATCGGTAATCGTTCCAGATACCATGATAGGTAAGCGTTCTAATTTTTTTTCATCAAAGTATTGATCAATTGCAAAGAGAGCAGCTTTTGCATTAAGTGTATCGAAGACTGTTTCAACAAGTAAGTAATCAACACCACCTTCAACGAGTCCGTGAATTTGTTCTTTATATGTTTCTACTAATTCATCAAAAGTAATGGCCCTATAGCCTGGATTATTTACATCTGGAGATAGGGACGCTGTTTTATTTGTTGGACCGATTGAGCCCGCTACGAAGCGAGGTTTTTCTTTGGTTGAGAATTCATCACATGCTTTACGAGCTAGTCTTGCGGACTCATAGTTTAACTCATGCACAAGCTCTTCCATATTATAATCTGCCATGGCCACACTTGTTGCTGAGAAAGTATTTGTTTCGATAATATCGGCACCGGCCGCTAGATACTTTTTGTGAATTTCAAAAATAACTTCAGGCTTAGTTAAACTAAGCAGATCATTATTTCCTTTTAATGAGCTTGGATAATCTTTAAAGCGCTCACCTCGGTAATCTTCCTCAGTAAGTTTGTATTTTTGAATCATGGTACCCATGGCACCATCGAGTACTAGTATTTTATTCAATTTAGGCCTCCCAATTGAAGTACTAGTGTATTATTTATTTAGGTTAGTGCCAAGCGGGAAAATGACGATTATTACTTAACACTTGGCGTATTACGAAAATGTCTAAAGTGAAATAAAATTCATTGAATAATGCAAGGCTTATTTAAATTAGATTCATTTATTGTTGAGAAAATATGGGGTTCAAAGCGTCTAGCAGAGCTTAAGAACTTACCTTCAAATGATCATATTGGAGAAACATATGAGGTTTCCACTCATGCAAGTGGTAATTCAAAAATTAATGAAGAAGAATTAAGTAAGTACATTCAACTTAATTACTTAATAAAATTTATTTCCACCAGTGATAATCTCTCGATTCAAGTTCATCCAGATGATGAATATGCAAGAGTTCATGAAAATGAGTCAGGTAAAACTGAGTGTTGGATCATATTAGATGCTAAGCCAGGTGCTGGTATTTATCTAGGCTTTAAAAAAGGTGTAACTAAAAAAGAATTTAAAAATGCAATCATCTCAGGTCTTCCCATTCAAAATTTCTTAAATTTTATTCCTGTTAAAAAAGGAGAGTTCTACGTTCTTCCTGCTGGAATGGTTCATGCCTTAGGAAGTGATATAACTCTTTGTGAAATTCAGCAGTCTAGCGGTGTTACTTATCGAGTATGGGATTGGGATCGTGTTGATGATCAAGGTAATTCTAGGGAATTACATATTGATCAAGCACTTGATGTTTTAAACTTTTCAGATGCATTTAACAAAAAGTATGGAAGTGCTATCAAAGAAAATGTTTTTGAAAGTGATTTTGTAACAAGTCTTTTAAAGCATGCCGAATTTGAGACCACTCTTATTAATGCTAGTCGAGGCAAGCATGAATTTAACCTGGAGGATGGAGAATCTATTATTATTTTAGAAGGTGAAATGGAAATTGATGGTACTTTATATCAGTCCTATGAGTCGTTAATAGCACTGGGTAAGCAAAATATTTCTATTGAGCTTGAATCAAAAACATCTTTTCTATTAACAAAATAATGAAGTCTCTCTTAATCATAACGTTACTTATCGTAAATGTGTGGAAGTTTAGAAGTACTCAGTACCTAACAAGCTATCAAATTTATACAATTCCTATTTTTATCGCAGCTCTACTGTTTAACCTTGGAGAGTATTTTAGGGCGCTTATTATTGCAAAGGGAGAAAAAGAGGACCTTGTTGAGAACCTATATATTATTAGTTTTTTAACTCCATTTTTTAGATTACTTATTGATCCTATTTTAATACTTAAAAATTTATTAGAAAAAAAGAATCATCTAACAATCAATCTTTTGCACCTCAGGTTTTTTGAAATTATTTTTTGGCTTTTCCTATTATTATTTGAAATAGACTTAATTAAAGATGTTTATTTTCAATATTACTTTTTAGCTCTAGGTGCTTATGGTTTAGTTGGACTCGCAGTATTACTGGTATCAAAGCGAAAAGTATTTGAAGTGAGGACTGTAGTTTATTCTTTTTTGATAAGTCTTTTACAGTTTATTTCTCTAGTAATAGTTATTTATACCTATCAACATAGTTTTGAAGTTAATGATTATTTTGCACAGTTCTTACCAATTATTATTCCTGAAACAAAGGTTAATCATTTTAGCTTCTTTGTTCTGGGCTTACTTTTCTTATCTTATTCTTCAAAGAAAAGAGAATAGTATTCTTGGCCAGTGAGTTGAACTGGATTATTAATGAGTTTTGATTCGTTAACGGCATTAATAAATTCCATTTTATTATCAACTATATCCTCAATCTTTTTATAAAGTCCCATATCTTTGAGCATTGTATTGTAAAAATCTTCCAACTCATTAACAGACTTAAAGTCAAATAAATCTAAGACTTCTTGTAGGTCAACCGCCTTGGAGTTTACGCGAATGAAGAAAGGAACAATTAAAGCAACTGCTTGACCATGAGGAACTTGATACTTATCTGTTAAAAAATAAGAGAAGGCATGAGGTGCTGTCGTGGCTGAAATATCTATTGCTTTTCCAGCCAGAAATGAGCCATGTGCCATTTTATCGCGAGCATTTGGATCATTTCCCTTAAAGGCCTTGACAAGGTTTGGTGCCATCAATTCAATCGCTTTTAGCGCGTATTGTTTTGACTCGTCTGTTGCATTATTTGACCAATAAGATTCTAGGGCTTGGGAGATAGCATCCAAACCGGTATAAGCAGTTACACTCGGCGGAAGTTTATCTGTCAGAGAGCCATCAACGATACAGTATTTTGGTATTAAGCGCTTATCTGCCACAGAGGTCTTAGAGTTTTGATAAGAAATAACAGCATACTTTGTTGCTTCACTTCCCGAGCCGGAAGTCGTTGGTACTAATAAAGTATCAATAGGAGACTTACTAAATTCATAAAGCTCAGAAAATTCCATATTCACTTTATTATGATGAACGGCTAAGAGCTTTGCGAGATCCATAGCAGAGCCACCACCAATTCCGATAATAAGATCTGGCTTCATCTTTTTTGTTATTTTAATACCATTAAGTAAGTCTTCAAAGGTTGGGTTCACATTAAAGTCGTAGAATCTCTCATATTCACATTCACTTAATAAGGGTTTTAGTTTCTCATCAAGACCTGTGCTAGTGAATGAATTTCTATTTGTTACTAAGAGAACTCTTTCGTATTCATTTTTATGAATGATTTTTTTAAGCTCTTTAATTTTCCCGCGACCTATTATTTCCATACTATTAATTTACCCAAATTCTAATTTGGACACAATCAAATTTGTAAAAATTGACCTAAGCTTTGTTAGTTGTCAGAATATGAGTATGAAATCACTTTGGGTCGAAAAAGAAGACTATTTCAATCGAAATTCTGAACTTAAAAGTCATTATGACTTTATAATTATAGGTGCTGGGATAGCAGGTCTTTCTTGTGCCTATTGGATTGAAAAGTACGCACCAAATGCCAAGGTACTTGTAATTGATAAGGGCTACTTAGGGGGCGGAGCTAGTGGACGCAACGCAGGTTTTTTAACCGGGGGAAGTATTGGTTATTTTAATTACCTATTTGAAACCTATGGTGAAGAAGAAGCATTAAAAAAGTGGAAGTTTACTACAGACAATGTAGGACTTTTAAAGTCAGAGCTAGACTTAAGTGAATGCGATTATAGAGAAAATGGTACAGTCTCTCTTTATTCAAAAGATGAAGACATTAGTGAGCTTATAAAACGAGTAGAGTTATTAAAAGAAAATAACTTCTTAGTTGAACATTCAAGCAATGTATTTGATATGCAAGGGATTGATATTAAAACTGACGCTACTTTTAATCCAATCTTAGTATTAAAAAAAATCAAATCACTACTTAAAAATTGTGACTTTCTTTTTAATGAAGAAGTAATTGAGGTTTCAAGAAACCTGGTAAGAATAAGTAGTAAAAGCTTTCAATGTAATAAAGTTATTCTTGCCACAAATTATGAACTTCCTAAGTTCTTACCGGCATTAAAAATAGAACCTCAAAGATCTCAAATTTGTTATATTAAATGCGATTGTTCCAATATGGGGGGAGCAAATTATTTTATTCCTAAGAAAAGAATTTACTTTAGACGTTATGAGGATGGACTCATTATAGGTGGTCTTAGAGTAATTGATTTAGAAAATGAGAACACAGAAACATTGGCTTTGAATGAGAAGATTCAAAAAGCACTTTTGGCACAATGCGAAGAGCTCTTTGGGGCTTCAAATCTAGTCTATGCGTGGGCAGGGATTATGGGATTTACTAAGGATGAACAGCCTTTATTAGGTGAGTCAGATGGGGTATATTACTTAGGAGGTTTCTCTGGTCATGGCAATGGATATGCTTTTACTATGGCGAGGGATCTGATTAATCAATACATAATAAGGTAATTATGAATCATATCGAAAGTGTAAAGAAAGTAATAGAAATAGAAAAAGCTGGACTCGAATTTGCTCTTAGTAATATTGATGAAACTTTTAACGAAATAGTTGATGCTATTTTAAAGTGTAAAGGTCGAGTCGTTATTACTGGAATGGGAAAATCTGGTTTAGTTGGAAAGAAGATTGCTGCAACAATGGCAAGTACTGGAACACGCTCTTTCTTTATCCATCCAGGTGAAGCTTATCACGGTGATTTAGGTATGATTAGTCACCAAGACGTTATCATCGCAATTTCTAATTCTGGCGAGACAGAAGAAGTAATTAAGCTTTTAAGTTTCTTTAAAGAAAATGGTAATAAAACAATCGCCATGACAAGCAAAGAGGAGTCTACGCTTGGAAAGCATGCGGATTACTTTATCAATATCGCAATAGAGAAGGAGGCATGCCCTCTTGAATTGGCTCCTACGACCTCAACAACTGTCACAATGGCATTAGGTGATGCTCTCGCAGTAGCACTTATGAAGGCAAGAGATTTTAAAGCTGAAAGCTTTGCACGTTTTCATCCAGGGGGAAGTTTAGGTCGAAAACTACTTACTCGTGTAAAAGATGTTATGCGCACAGAATCGTTACCTATTTTAAGTGCAAATGATAGTTTTGAAGACATTATCTCTAGTATATCTAAAGGTATGTTAGGTTTAGGTGTAATCACAGACGGTGGTAAAATTATCGGAATAATTACTGATGGTGATTTAAGACGATGCTTACAGGCCAATAAAGAGAAAGCACTAAGTATGCATGCCAAAGATATGGCCACAAAGAATCCTATGACAATCTCTGGTGAAGAAAAAATTATCAAAGCAGAAGAATTAATGAATGATAAAAAGATTAGTGCCTTATTGGTGGCAGAGAAAGATCAGCTTATTGGAATTCTTCACTTATACGATTTATAGTGTAGGTATGTTAAAAAATATAAAATGATAATAAATCCTGTCATTATTATAAATAAGTAGAGAATATCTTTTACACTTAAGCCAAAATCTAAAAGCAGTGAATAGAAGATTGGAGCAATCGAAGTTCCTATCACAATAATATTGGAATCCATCCCTTTTATTTTTCCTAAAACTTTAGTTCCATATACCTCTGCCCAGAAAGTATTTCTGACCATACCTCCAAGTCCAATGCTAAGTCCTACTAGTCCCATATAAAAATATACAATAATAGGATGATCTATTTGAGATAATAGAATAATCCCTAATAAGAAGGGAAAGAGGATAAAAGGCTGTAGTTTTCTTGCACTGACTTTATCTATAAGAGGGCCCCAGATAAAGTTTCCAAGAATATGAATAAGAGAAAAGATAGTAAAAGACTTGGCCATAATACTAATATCCCAACCTTTAAGTGCTGCAATGGTATCTTGTTGAAAGAATAGAGCAGTCATAACAAAAGGAACAAAAGCATTGGCAATCATAACTAAGATTGGCCACTTTAAACGAAAAGCATCCTTCCAGGTAAATACATCCACACTATTATTTAATGAGTTCTTGTCTGCATAGACTTCCTTGGTCGGAAGTAAGGGAACAAGAATTAAGAGAACAGGCAGCATGAGAGCGAGAAAGAGGCCATTAAAATAAAGAAGACTTTCTCTCCATGAAAAGTAGCTAAATAGAAAAATACATAAAAGAGGAAGTACTCCTTCACTAATTGAGCGACCAAATCCAATAAGCATTAGTATTTTCCCTCGATGCTCACCATAAAAACGAGAAACCGTTGTTGTTGCCATCATACCTAGGGGGACTTGGCCAAATCCTCTAATAAAATAAAATGCGATAAATAGAGTCAGTCCATTAAATGCATTGGATAATAGAATAAAGCCTAAAGTCATCAGGGACATAACCATTGCGAGATATTTTTTTAGGGAAATACGATCAAGCAGAGAGCCGATAAAGCTAAGGTTAAAGCTTGCTAAGAATGTGGCAAGGGAATAGACAAAACTAAGCTCAGTACGTGTCACTTTAAGATCACTGATAATATGGTAATTAAACTGCGCTATAAAGAAAGTTTGACCAAGCCCTACAAAGAATAAAGTTATAAATCCAAAAAGTACTGTCTTATGATTTTCCTTGATAAGTCCTAAAAGACTCATAACTTGCCTTCAAGTTTTCTTATTAATTCTTGAATAAGGACCCACCCCATGGATTGAAAGAAGTACTTAGGCTTATATAATACAATGATATTTTTATCTTCTTTTAAATAAGATAATTTAAGCTCACCAATAAAGGGAAGTTTAAACTCTATCTCATCATTTCTGCTCTTTGATTTTCCGGGCAGAATATCTTTAATTGTTTCAAGGATTTGATCAAAATTAAAATTCTGTGGGACATTAAAATTAAACTGTAAGGTCTGGCCTTTAAAGTATTGGGGAATTTCCTTATGATCTTTTAATTGGCCAAGAATTGTCTTAAGAGGAATGTCCTCTAGAATATCTTTATTTGCTTCTTCAAAAGCTTCAGTGAGAGAAAGTGTTTGATGATCAAACTCATCCTTGGCTAAAGAATCTGTCACTATTGTTTCGAGCTCAATACTTCCAATGAGATACTCACTTATTTGAGCATACTCTGGAATAATGATTTTAAGAATTTCTTTTGCCAGATCAATGGGGAAGTCTTCAATATAGATCTCAGGTCTTCTTAAATTCTTATACTCAGCATATTTAATGAGGAGATCCTTATAGGTGATGATATCACTACCACCAATATTAAAGATTTTATTCTCAGTAAAATCTCTAAGATGAGATTGTTCTAAATAATATAGAACATCACTTAATGCTATTGGCTGACAATCAGCTTGCGACCATTTTGCAGTAACTAAAAATGGTAAGCGATGAACTAGTGCTCTAACCATTTCAAAGCTAGCTGAACCAACACCAATCACAATAGAAGCTCTAAGTTCAATGACCCGGGCCTTGCTTGATCTAAAAATATCTCCTACTTTTGCTCGACTTGATAAGTGATCACTAAGTTCATTTTTAGGAATAATTCCTCCTAGATAAATAATCTTGTGATCTTCAGTAAGTAGTTGTGCAATATTTTGAGCTTGTTTTCTCTCCCTTTCGGTAAAATCTCCACTGTCACTCATAGAGTGGGCAAAGTAATAGATTGTTTTTGCCTTTGCGACTGGCTCTTTTAGAGTATTGCTATCTTCGAGATCGCCTTGGTGAATAGTTGTTTTATCGGAATTACTAAAAACTTTGCTTGGAGTTCTGGCAATTACATCAACAGAGAGAGAATTCTCTTCAAAATGCTTTAATAAAGATGAACCAATAAAACCTGTAGCTCCTATAATTAAAATATCACTCATGAGGAATTCCTTTAGAAATTTTTTCTAGGTACTTACCAAAAAAATGCATAACAATTAAGTGCACAATTGCTTGGGTATAGCGATAAATATACCAAGGTAGAGCTGGGTGAAAATCGTGGATAGCACTTAAGGTCGTACTTCCATTTAATACTTCTCTAAACTCTAAACGGCCTCGGTCTTGGTCTGCCGCAAGAAGACCACCTTTAATATAAAAAAGTTGTCTATCAGTGGTGCTTCTTTCTGGTGACCATTTGAGAATTAAAAGCTTTAATCTTCTATGTAAGAATGAGAATGTTACCCACTGATTATCTATTGTAACGATGATAAATGGGAATAGAAACTTGGGTAACCAATGCATGTAGAGTTCTGCTACATCTCTCGCAGTATATCCCTTAGGAAGAATAGCTCTTTGTACTGAGCGTACTGTCTTTCTTTTAGTTCTTCTTTTTGAGAAGTGATAATCTTTATTCTTAGTATCCTTAACACTTAAATGAATTGCTTCAGATACACTTAGTGCATTAAATGTTTGTGATCGATATGTGCGCTTAGGATCTGCATTTAAAGTGTGCTTTAAAGACTCAACTAGGGGATAAACCAGCATCCGAGAGGCTCCTGAAATCAAAGAGACCCAAAGTCTAGATAGGTAAATCAAAGAGACGGGAAACTTAATAAAAACTCTTTTTAAACCTAACTCTTTAGCAGTATCTTTTAAGACTTCTAAGTAACTCTTTGAATCACTGGATGCTAAGTCATAAACTTGTTTTTCTTTTTTTTCTAATCTAAGAATTTCAACGATAGTTTTAGTTACTTGGTTTATATGAATTGGACTCGTTTGATTCTGTGTCCATTTGGGACAAATCATTATTGGAAGTCTTTTAACTAGGTTGAGAAGGATATGGAAAGAAGAACCACCGTGACCTAGGATCAGACCTGCTCTTAGAAAAATATAATTCTCTATATTTTCAGCAAGTGCTAATTCCACTTCATAACGTGATTGTAGGTGGGTTGATAGTTTTGTCTCTTTTGGAATTAATCCCCCAAGATAAATCGTATTACAAATCCCTAGCTTTCTAGCAGCTCGTCCAAAGTTATCTGCTAGGATTAAATCATAATCACTAAAACTAGCTTGATCTAAGTGGGCAGAGGGTTGCATTGAGTGAACTAAATAGATTAATTCATCAGCACCATGTATTGCTTTTTCAATATCGAGGACAGAAAAGAGGTCACACTTTTTCCATGTAATTCTTTCTGTTTTGCTTTCTTTTTCAGAGCGACTTAGGGCCAGAATTTTATAATCAGTGTCTTTTAAGAGTTGATTGATTAGATTTTGTCCAATAAAGCCCGAAGCACCTGCAATTGCCACTGTTTTCATAGACATATTTTAACAAATAAGAACAATTATAGACAATTATATGTGAGTTAAATAAACTGTTTAAGTGATATCTAAAAACTTACTACCCGCATTCTTTAAAGAAGTTATAACGCATATACCAACATTGGCATTGAAATCAATGGACTGGAAAGGTTTGTTAAAGGAATTAGGTCCAGTTTTATTACGATTAGGAAAAGATGATTTAGAGGCCGATAAAGTCAATTTACTAAAAGAAAACCTTAATCTCGATATTAAATTTGAAAAGCACCAACAAGAAATTACAGATCAAAGTTATTACGAAGAAGTTTTAAAACTTTATTTTGAACAACTTGGTAACCCTAAAGGATTAGTGCTCGATATTAGACAGAAGTTCTTTAGCTTTGTAGATGGTCAATTAATTTGGAAGCCTAATAATATCTGGTATAAGTTTGATGATAATTTTCGTTTATCTTTATTAAAAATTTATAAAGGTTTTTATTATGAAGATGATGAGATGTTTTCTAATGGCCTAGTTGAAATTGGACTTGCAAAAGATCTCGATGATGAGAAAAGAAAAGAATTAGAAGTATTATTCAAAGAACACTTTGGTGCTGGTGGAAGTGAGCCTATTCATTTTAAGCTTAAAGAGTTCCAAGAGTCTTTTTATCACATGTTTAAGTTCTTTGTGGATAACTCTATTGAACTAAAATCTGACTTTATGTTCTTAGGAATTTACTTAGTCACTCTTTATATGAACTTAGAGAACTCTGATCATAAATTAGATGTTAAACAATGCTTTCTTAAACAGTACCCTCAATAAATATCGATACGACACTTATCTAGAGTTACTCCTCTTTCATTTACCCACATTCTTTGATTGACTTCACCTTCGATCAATTCACCTTCAAAGTAATTAAATGAAGCTTCTTTTAAATAATCTAGGCCTGGTCGATAAAGCCCACGAGTTTCATCAAAAACAGTTTCAACCTTATTTCCATCGGTATAATTATAAAAGCGGTAACGAAACTCAATGTCTGAACCTGCTATTTTTAAATCAAGTCTAATTTTGCTATTAAAGTGCCACTTTGCAGTTGGTATTCCAGCATCACGATCAAAAGTAAATGAATAAGCAGAAACACTATTTATTGTTTTTGAAAATACTATCTCTCCACTTTGAAGTTGGTGACCATAAATGACAAAAGTTTTTGTTTGTAATTCACTTGTTTCGATTCTTTCAAAAGTGTAGTGACAAAGAAGACGATAATTAGTTTGATCAAATTGTAGGTTCTGATCAATATCTAATCCAAATGCATTCATAGCACTAAATGCTAGTATGAGAATAAGCCTTCTTAAGTTCATTTAAGGAGTATAACACGGTGCGTAGGTTTGGCTATATTTATTGTAATAAATACATGTAATTACAGGGCGCAGATACCTTGATCGAGATCATTAATTTCACTAACTGGAGTACAATAACTGATCCATTTGCCATCTCTCATTTCGGCCATACCAAAAACCCATTCAATGAGTTTATGGGTGTCTGGAATAACTGTAAATTTATCAATAGTTACATTAGGTTGAACACCATCGACAGCATAGCACCAGCCATAGCTTTTCATATTTTGCATATCTTGAATAAAGATTGCATCTTCACCATAAGGAGTATTTTGGATAGAGCGAATGCCATTATAAGCACTGATGTATGGAATACCATGGTCATCAAATAGGTTAAAAGTGAGATCTGACATTTGCATTGGCTCAAGCATATGAAAGCTTATAAGTTCATACTTACCTTTCTCGCAGGGATCATGGATTATTAGGTCAATAGAGTAAGCGTTAAAGGCCAATAGAATTAATGCGATTATCTTTTTCATGCACCAGAGATTAGGTGCTTTTTAGGCCAATGTCAAAAGCTAGGAAGCCAATTGACACTGACTTAATAAAGTTCTTCTAAGTTCTTTTAAAACAAATAGATAACGGTTCTCAGTACGAGGAATTTTGTTCGATCCTTGCATTAGAGAGAAGTTCTTATAACAATTCTGAAAAGTATTCATGTATTGTTCACATTTATTACGATTCACATTCTTTTTAAAACTGATTCTTAGCTTATTTAAGCCTTCAAAGATTTTATTGGAAATAGGGTCATTGCTTTCAAAGCTGTCATTAGCATAACTGATTGTTTGAAAAAATTGAGTCTTATTTTGCATCATACAAGCATCTCCAAAGGAGTCTATATACTGACTTGTGCCCATTTTATTTATACAAACAACTTCTAATTCTTTACCTTTATTATTAGCTAATGAAATAACATTAAGCCCTTGTTTTAAGTTGAGATCAAATACTGTGGCCCTCTCATTATTCTGCATAATAAGACTATTATCTTCTAACCACATTAATCGTTTCTTTGGAGTGAAAACTGTTTTCTCTGTAATTTGAGTGTGCTGAATTTGCGTGATTGAGTCTAGACAAGTAAGTGTTTGGTCTAACTCATTTGCTTGAGCCTGATATAAACCAATCATAAATGCCAAGACTAAGAATGCTTTCATATTTCCCCCTCAAAGTTATACTTTATATTGCAGGAGAAATGCCATTGAAAAGCATGTGATTACAGCACCTTAAGAGAGCTAGCTTGTGTAAGTAATTCACAGTGTTTAAAGTTTAAACACTCTCTAATAGAGCACTCTAGTGATCACACTTTTTTGGAGAACTTTAATTTCGTCAGCTAAGTTTTGAACATCTTTTTTAGAGTCGATATCAATAATCAAATAACCAATCTTTTCATCCGTTGAAAGAGATTGACCACCGATATTTACACCAGCTTTTGAGATAATATTATTTATCTGCCCTAACATTCCTGGTTCATTTAAGTGAACATTGGTAAGTCTAGAGTAATTATTACGATAAGACATTTCAAGATTAGGAAAATTAACGGCACCAGCAGTTGATCCATAATTTAAAAACTTATTAAGAGAGTCACTAACTTCTTGTCCAATAGAAATTTGAGCTTCTTCAGTACTTCCACCGATGTGCGGAGTTAAGATAACATTTTTTAAACCTTGTAATGGAGATTGAAACTCATCTTTATTAGAGGCGGGCTCTGTTGGAAAAACATCAACTGCAGCTCCTGCAATATGCTCTTCTTTTATAGCTGCTGCCAGATCATTAATAACGACTACGGTTCCGCGAGAAGCATTAATTAAATATGAACCTTTTTTCATTTGAGATAGTTCTTTTGCTGTAATCATATCTTTAGTGCTAGGGAGCTCTGGAACATGTAAAGTTACGAAGTCACATGTACTTAAAAGCTCTTTAAGTGAGCTAAGTGGTGTTGCATTTCCAAGAGGAAGCTTCTTTGCTTCATCAAAGAAATAAACATCAAGTCCCATTCCTTCTGCCAGTACACTTACTTGGCTTCCGATATGTCCATAACCAACAATACCTAGTTTTTTCCCACGTACTTCAACTGAACCAACAGCAGACTTATCCCATTGTCCTTTGTGAGCATTTGTATTTTTATCACCAAGTCCTCTCGCTAGTGCAACGATTTCTGCAATCACAAGCTCAGCAACACTTCTCGTATTAGAATGAGGAGCATTGAAAACAGGAATTCCAAATTCTTGAGCACTTTCAAGATCTACTTGATTGGTTCCAATACAAAAACAACCAATAGCATGTAAGTGACTAGCTTCTTTTAAGACCTCTGCAGTAATTTTTGTTTTTGAACGTATACCAATCACATCAAAGTTTTTAAGCTTTTCAATTAGCTCATCTTTATCTGGAGAGTAATTTATTAACTCAACCGTATGTCCCTTTGCTTCTAGTTCTGACTTGGCAATAGCATTGATACTTTCAGTTAATAAGATTCGTTTTCCCATAGTTGACCTTTTTTGGCAGTGATTGGTATTTTTACCCTTTCAGGTTAAAAGAAGTTCTTGTGTTAATCAATACTCAATTCGTTAGTTAAAAAGAAACTATTTGATTTTTATACTAGAAATACCTTTATGGTATAACTCTTGAATATATTTAGGAACTTTAAGTGGGACAAATTCCTTAAAGAGTCTAAGGGCGTATTGTACGTAGTTCGTCTTCTTGTACCAAAGAAGGGTTTTGATCTTACGCTTCATTGGATAGTATCCCTCGTTATAAAGTTCCTTTACACGATCTGAATTATCAAAACGAGAATAATCACTAAGATCTAATGATAAGGAAATATCACATTTCTTTATCTGATCTCTTGTTCGTAGATCTATCGCGATATCAAAAGCATTACCCATAACACCAATGACATCCTCAGGGTAAGGGTATTTCTTTACACCGTTTAAATCAATGCCAATTAATATTCCAGCCCCCATCTCTTCTAAAACTGATACTGGTACATTTTCAGTTATTCCTCCATCAACTAATAAACGGTTATTAATTTGAATAGGGATATAGAGACCAGGAACAGCACATGAGGCACAGACAGCATCCACTAGGCTGCCTTTTTCAAACACTACTTGTTCACCTGTATTTATATCGGTGGTACAAATTGCTAGTGGAATCTTGGCATCTTCAATGCGTAAATCCCCGAGATCTTCTAAGATCATTTGTTTGATCGAGTGGGTGGTAAAAAAACCACGTTTTTTCATGGTAAAGTGAATTACTTTTTTTATTGAGAGGTTATTGCCAACCTTTTCAATTTCATCAATTGATTTTCCAAAGGCATAATAACTTGCGATTAATGCACCAACGCTGGTACCAGAAATACAATCGATCTTAATACCTTCTTCTTCAAAAGCACGCAGGACTCCAATATGTGCAATCCCTTTTGCTGCACCACCCCCTAGGGCCAAACCAATTTTTGTATTAAACGGATTGAATCTCATAAGGATCAGTATAAGGAATCCTATGGGGAAAGCCTAGTTGAAATGTAAGTATCGAAAAATTAGAGTATCTGATATAAAACATATCTAAACTAATTAAAAATCAGTATAAACAAATTATGAAAATATTCTTTATCTTGCTTACATTCATTATTCTTGGTTTTGGTATTGTTTATAAAATGAACTATGCCCCAACAGAAAATAATTACGATATATTACAAGCTAATTATGGGGGAGATTTCACATTAGATTCTAAGGCCGGAAAAATTAGTTTAAGTGATTTTAAAGGTAAAGTGACAATTCTCTATTTTGGCTTTGCAACCTGTCCTGATGTTTGCCCTATGAGTCTCTCTTATTTAAGTAAGGCCCTTAAAAAAGTAGAGGGTAGTGAAGATGTACAAGTTATATTTATTAGTGTCGATTACAAGAGAGATACTCCAAGTAAGGCTGACAATTATGCAAAGTTTTTTAATAAGCAATTTATAGGAGCAACTGGAACAAAAGAAGAAATAGACCAAGTCGTCTCTCAGTATAATGTTTATTATAAATTTATCGAAATGCCAGACTCAGCTATTGAATACACTGTAGATCATACTTCTCGCTTCTTTATTATTAATAGAGATGGGAAGGCCCGAAAGATGATTCGTTCAGATGAAGACCAAGAAATATTTATTAAAGAATTAACAGCAGTTATAAAAAATAATTAATCGAGGAATATATGAAAACACTTTTATTATTATCAATTTTTTCACTTTGTAGTTTTGCAAAATTAAGCTTTATTAATCCCCATATTGCTCATGTTATTCCAGGGAGTAAAATTAGTGCTGCTTTTCTAATTATTAAAAATGATTCAGATAAAGCAGTAGATCTGGTTGGCGTAAAAAGTGATTTTGCAAAAGTTATCGAATTGCATACTCATGAAATGGAAGAGGGTGTTATGGCCATGAGAAAAGTTGAAAAAATGACTATTCCTGCCCATGGTGAACTAGTTTTAAAGTCTAAAAGTTTACATATTATGATCTTTAAAATTCAAGAGGAACTTAAACTTGATTCAAAAAGAAAAATGGAATTAAGCTTCTCTGATGGAACAAAGGAAAATGTCGATTTTAAAATTATCGATGTTTACGCTAAAGGATATAAGCACCCTTAGTCTTCGTGAATGACTCTCTGATACAGCTCATAGGTTTTATGAGCTGTAATGGATTTTGAATACTCCTCAATAACTTGTTTCTTAGCATTACTTACTAGTTCAAGTTTTAATTCTGAGTCTTCTATAAGTCTTAGAATAGAATTTGCCAATGCCTTTGGTTGCTTTATACCTGCAAGTAAACCAGTTCTTTCATGGATGACAATTTCAGGAATTCCTCCCGCATTAGTTGAAACAATCGGTATCTCACAGAGCATAGCATCTAATAGAGAAGTACCTAATCCTTCCTCTTTAGAAGTCATAAGAAAATAATCAAGACTTTTTAACTTTTCATCTATATCAGTGATAAAGCCTGTGAAGGTGAACTTATTTTTAAGCATTTTAAGTTCCACATACTTTTTAATTTTCTCTGTATCAGGTCCATCACCTATAATAATAAAATGAAATTTAGACGGATCTTTTTCATTCAGGATTTGAGCTGTTTCAACGAAAGTTGGATAATCCTTATGATCTGCAATGGCTGAGCAATTTCCAATTAAAACTTTTTCCTCTGGGATATCATATTGGTCTTTTAGTGAAATTTGATCTTTATTAAAGCGCTCAATATCAACACCGGAATGAATGGTGAGAACCAGATCTCTTTTTTTGGGGTGAAGACCATCTCTTGTAATTTCTTCAATCTTTTTTGAAACACAGACAATTGCTTTAATGCATTTATGATGAAACTTATAAGGAGACTTAACTTTAAAGTCAGTTCTCTTAGAAGCAATGACCTTTGTTCTTGCACCAAATATATTGGCCCAAACAGCAACCGTATGGGCCTTGGCTGTATGAGTGTGAATAATATCGATCTTATTCTTTTTAAGCCAAAAGACTAATTGTAATGTTGCTAATAATTGCAAGCCTCCAAAAGATAAAAACTTAATTGGAAACTCATTCTTATGACAAAAACTTGTGAGCTTTTCATTTTGTGATGGAAAGGCAACGAAGTTCTTTACACCTTTTTGGTGTAATTCCAAAGCAAGGTAAGCCATTTGCTGCTCACCACCGCGCCAAGTCTTTTCTGAATTTAAGTGTAAAACACGCATAGAGGAAATGTATCACAAAAATAAGTTATTGAAATTTATTTAATATAGAGGATACCGTATTTCTTATCATCACAAACAAGAGAATCGCCTCTTTGCTGACAATTAGCTTTATAATCAAAGTTAGACTTGCTTGTTTTTCCCTTACTATTAATAACTTTTACGAGGTAGCCATCTTCTTTTTTTATTTCGAGTACATCAACTTTTTCGACTTTGACCTCTTTGAATAAAGAGCTTAGATTTTTATCAAGTTTTTCAAAAAGTGGATGCTTGGGACTAATAAAGTGTCCTCCAAGTTTAATATAAGTCTTTTCATGTTCTGGTTTTTTTAAGCTACTAGGATTCTTTGTTTTGGTAGCAATTAAATCTAGTGCTTTTTCGATTCGATTGATTTCACTAATAGTTTTAGTTAATTGATCTTTATTAGAAATACTAAAAAGCCCAATAGACTGAGAGTCTTCATCAAAGTAATTACTATTTTTAGACATGACCGCTTTTTTATTATCTATCGTCACAGCTTTTTGTAAAACTCCCTCATGAGTAGACTTTTCAAGAGCGATACTAAATGCGTAAACTTGTGTCGTCGACAATAAGCTTATTAATGTAATTATTGATCTGATAGTAACCATTGGTCTTCCTCATCACAGGCTGCCGGACGATCCGGACAGTCTTTAGCTAGGCCTTTATAGGCATACTTTGCACACATCGAGTATGTTTGTGCTTTTTCCTGACAACTTCCATACTTGATTCTTGTAAAGTGTGCTGGATGCAATAGAGTTGCATTAGGGTTTGTCGGTGGTTTGATAATTTGAATTTCATTACTTCCAATTACATTAACCGCTGACTCGACACCTTCAAGTTCATCTCTACTAATCATCTCATTAAACTCACTATTCTTTTTGGCTCCAAATAATGGAAAAGGACAACTAGATGTAACTTGATTCATACTTGCAAGATCATCTTCTTTTAGGTTTTTCAGTCTATTCATACAGCTTGAATCACCTTCAGTACATTGACACTGAAAGCGGTATGAATTCATATGACCAATTGTCCCACCACTGGCCGCAAGGTTAAGTGAGTGCATATTAATTGTCACAGAATTATTATAAATAATCTGTCTAGTAGGAGTGACTGTAAAATCATTTAATTCACTCTCATTGTAAATGGGTTTACTGGCAATAGTTTTCGTCTCACATATATCATTATACTGATTCATATAATCAAATGGATTTCTGATTGAGAAATCTAGTAATTTACTATTACCTTCTGCTTCATTTGTTAGGCGAGCACAACGACTTTCTCTTCCTTCGATACATGTACATGAACTTTTTGAAGCAGTATTAAATCTTAGGGCATCCCAATGAGATGACATAATACTAGGAGTTTCAGATATTGCACGACATTCATTATAGGCAAGCACAAACTCGACATTCTCATCGGACTTAGCTGCTTCGTCGTCTTCATTAACTGTCTCTCCAGTTAAAGTATTAACGTAGTATCCTCTCTGAGTTTCACGATATTCATCGCAAAGACCCATAAGGTGTAAAACTTCATGAGTAATAGTTCCACATCCAGTATTTGAAGCATATTTTCCAGAATTACTTCTCATCTCAGGATCACCAATACCTACATTATTCACTCTCGGTCTTTCACTTTGTGGTAATGCATTTGCTTCATCTGGAGTTAACACATTAACTCGAATTGTTTCGCCATTAGGGGAGTTAAAGTATGAACTTGTAGTTTCTAAACATTCTTTAGTTCGTGCCATCATAGACTCTTGAGTCTCAGTGGCATCTGCATCTGGTGTTTCAAAGTTAATAACTACATTGGCCTGTAATTCTCTGGTGGAATTTCTTTTAAGTGCATATCGCATTTTTACACCAGTTGTTGCAAAGTCCTCTACTACCTTAGTTTCACCAACTTCAAGGGGACTACACATATTAACATTTCGCATATTCGCTAATAATGATCGAACATCTTTAAAATCACTTCCATACTCAACAGGGTTTTGACATGAATACTCAACCGCGGCATCGCCAAAGGTATATTGAATAAGACCGTTTAGGTTCTCTTCAAAGAGTTGCTTATTTTCTCTGATAAAAGCACAATCATGACTTTGACATAATTCATTCAGAAGAGGGTCATCATTTTTGTACTTATGGGCAATATAATTCTCAATAAAATTATCTAAGCAGGCCGGCTTAAAATTTTCTCTAATGAAGGCCATATTTTCTTGAATTAAATTATCGTAATTAAAAATTGATTGTCTGCGATTGCGATCTGTAATGGTATAGCTTGACCAGCAATAACTATCACTCTTATCTCCATTATAGGCTATATCTTCCTCTAGCTTTTCTCTGAACTTTCTAGCGGTTTCTGTGGGAGCATCAGTAATATAACCTTCATCACGTAGGACTTCATTCTCTCGTGCTCTTCTTTGTTCTTGTTCTTCTTTCGCTTTTTCAGAGATAAGCTTTTCTTTATTCTCTCTAAAGTTTAAGTTTTCATCGGAATAAAGAAAATTTGCATCTGCAATAACATTACATGGATAATTTTCCCCTTCACAACTTGTAAAACCATTATGCTCTTTTAAGACACCCTCTACCTTTCTTAAACAATCATCATTGGCAATAGGGTTCAAGTTAATAACTTCATTGGCCACTTGTTCAATAAATTGACGAGATAAAAGTATTTCTAGAGATACATCTTTATTCTCTTCACAATATTCAATTAATTTCTCTCTAACATTAAAATTGATATAACTTTCATTATGCCCTGTGAAGTAACGAGGAACTTTTGGTAGATCATTCATTCTCTTAACAATTTTTTGATCTTCTAGGGTTGAATTGAAATCGAGCACTAGCTCCTGTTCACTCGGGCAATTTGCATTACCAGAACACATTTGTGCATGTTCAGCTTCTAATTTCATTATAAAATCATATTTAAATCGAGTTAAACATTGAGTGTAGTCAACAGCATGAGTCTTTTCTTTTTTATTTCCAAATAGTCCACCGATAAATCCTGTGACTTTTTCTTCTAGACCTTCTTTAAAAATATTATCCTTTAATTTTATGTCAAAGCGGCCATCATCTTTAATTTTTATTTCTGCCTTTACCCGGGCTCGATCCGGTAGCCTTTGAACTTCACCTTCATAATTGACACTTTTACAGTCCCAATCAAGAACGATTTCAGTCTTTTCATCGGCGAAAAGAGAAAGAGGAAACACGAATGTGAAAATAATTAAAATATACTTTTGCATAAAAATTCCTTAAAATTCTATCGGAAGATAGCCCTAAAAACTTGACTAAAAAGCTTTGTGCGTAAAGTGATATCAGGTATTTAGCTTGGTGTGAGTAATGACAAATAAGTAAATAAGGAGAATATATGATTGAGAATTTAATTTCTATTGCCAAAGATGCTGGAGCAGAAATTTTAAAGATCTACTCAAAAGATGATTTTGAAAAATCGATAAAAGAAGATAATTCTCCCCTTACAGAGGCGGATCTTGCTTCCAATAAAGTCATTTGTGAAAGCCTTAAAAAACTTTATCCAGAGATTCCGATCCTTTCTGAAGAAATTAAACAAGCTCCATATGATACTCGTAAAGAGTGGAGTGAATTCTTTTTAATTGACCCACTTGATGGAACTAAGGAATTTATAAAAAGAAATGGAGAGTTTACTGTTAATATTGCTCTCATCAAAAATGGAGTACCTGTTATGGGGGTGGTGTATGCGCCCGTAAAAGATATTCTTTATTATAATACAAATGAAAATACTGCTTATAGGGTAGAGGCCGGTGAAAAACTACAAATTCCAAATGATAAGTTTATTCCCAAACAGTATACAGTGGTTGCAAGTCGTTCTCATATGAGTGATGAAACTAAAGAGTATATGCAAAGTCTTGAAGCTGAACATGGAGAGGTAGAAGTTATTTCTATGGGTAGCTCTTTTAAATTATGTTTAGTCGCAGAAGGTAGTGCTCATGAGTATCCAAGACTTGCACCAACAAGTGAATGGGATATTGGAGCAGCTCACGCGATTGTTTTGGCAAGCGGGGGGGATGTTGTGGATTTTAATACTCGCAAGCGAGTACAATACAATAAAGAGAATATATTAAATCCATTTTTCCTAGTTAAAAGAAATTAGATTTTAAGAATTACTTCTTATAACCAAAGTGATTCATAGTATCTTCGGCTATTTCCCAGAATTGTTCTTTCCAATATTCTGGCCATTCATCATACTCCGGAAAGAAGGCTTTCTTAGTATAATTTTGTTTGGTTTTTAAAGCGTTCGTTACAACTTCTTGGTCGTAATCAAGCCCACCAATGGTATCCAAGACTTTTAAAAGATGATTATGATCTTCAGAGAAAATATCTTCGAACTTAATAAAGAGGTCTGGGTTATGTTTTTCAGCATTTAGATTAATGACTTTCCAATGCCAGGCTAGTTTTTGTAAAGGAGTCCATTTTTCCCACTTTTTAGCAGCTTCAAGATCACCAACTTCCATTGGGGTAATATGGTCATTTGTAATGTAACGATTTCTATTTAACCATGAGGTAACAATATCTCTTCCATCACGAATAATATGAATGATCTTCGTCTCAGGAAAGGCACCTCTAACAACATCCATCGCACTTGCAAGGTGGTAATTACATTCAACGTAAATTTCCTTCTCTGCTGTCATGCCACGATATAAACGAGGTACTTTAAAATAAGTAACATCACCAGTTTTTACACCCTCTTTAATTAGTCTTCCTGCACGTCTGCGAAAAGCAGGTTTAGGCTCATGTAATGACCAAGAGTTTTTTACGTGATTATTAAAAAGGTGAACAAAGAAGCCAGTTCCTGTTCTCCCTGTAGATGTAATAAAAGCTGTTTTCATGAGTTACCTTATATTTTAAAGTTCTTCTCTATATAATTAATTAATTCTTTTGCACAGTCTTCAATGGACTTATTGGCGGTATTGATAATAATTTCACTATGATTAGGCTCCTCAAATGGAGAATCAATTCCTGTGAAGTTCGGAATCTTACCTGCACGAGCTTTTTCATAAAGTCCCTTCGGGTCTCTTTTTTCACACTCGGCCAAAGAGGTATTAATATAAACTAGGTGAAACTTATCTTTTACTATTTCTCTAACTTTTTTTCTTTGTTCATTTAAAGGACTTATAAATGAGCAGAGAACGATCATTCCTTTTTGACGAAATAAACTTGCTACTTCAGCAACTCGGCGAAGGTTTTCAGTTCTATCTTCATCAGTAAAACTAAGATCTTTATTTAGACCTGAGCGCACATCATCCCCATCAAGTATCATGATTTGGTATTTTTCAAAGAGCTCTTTAGCAACGAAATTAGCAATACTAGACTTACCGGAGCCGCTAAGACCTGTGAGCCATAGAACACCAGATTGGTGAGCATGCTTTTTCACATAATCATTCTCCGAGAGATCAAAATTGTGCTGCACAATATTATTTTCCAAAAATTCTCCTATAAATATACATCTTAACCTCTTTTAACTAATATATGAACTATGTTTAAGTACAATTTTTATATGGCACTTATGGCCATAGCTTCATTATTTATTGGTCAGAATCTCGTTTACTTTTATTTAGATAGTAAATTAGCTCCAGATATCGCATTAAAAAAATATGTCGTTCTCTTAGTGATTTACTTAATTTTCACTATGATAAAGAATGCAAAGTTAAGGTATATTGCTCTAAGCTTTATGCTCTTCTTTAGTTTCTTACAATGGGTTCACTTGGCCTATTATGGAAATAGGGTATTCCCATTTGAAATTTATCTCTTCTTTGCAGAACAAGGTGAAATTTGGGGTACGTTATTACATGATTATCAATTTGTTATTATACCAGCATTATTAAGTTTTCCGTTCATGCTCTTATTATGGGGATTTAATAATCATTGGGATGGTCGATTTAAGCGTTATCCTGGAGTCGGAGCTTTCTTTATTTTTATGCTGCTTTTTTTCCCCTTAAGAACTGCCATCACTGGAAATATTTGGGGCAAGCAGCCAAGTGTGAAAGAATTTGACGGGGTAAGTTTATACCTTTCAATGTCTTATTTTAGTGCCAAAGTTCTTCCTCATAAATTATTAAGTGAGAAAAAGTCCAATGCATGGTCATTGCGCTTACAAGAGAATGAAGAGCCTGAAGATATTAATATAATACTGGTTATGGGAGAGAGCTTAACTCCTCATCGAATGAGTGCTTTTGGTTATCAAAAAGAAACAACACCATTTCTTGATTCTAAAAAGGATGATCCTAATTTTAGGTTTATGCTCTCAAGAAGCTCTGGTGTTTCTACAGAGATCTCACTCTCTTTATTTTTTAATAATACTTTTGGTTTAGATGGAGTTGGAAATATATACGCAGGTAAGCAATGTCTCTTTAAGCTTGCTCGTGATCATAAATTTAAAACTCAATTTTACTCAGCTCAATCTATCTATCAATTAAGATATATTATTCCTAATATCTGTTTTCATTCTGTCGATACTGCTAAGTCATTTGAGGATCTTCCAACTCAGGATCAAACTCATGATAATGTTGATGATATGCTCTTAGTGGATGAGTTTAAAAAAATTGATCTTAATCTTGCAGGTAAGAATCTATTTGTCTTTCATATGCGTGGACAGCATTCACCTTATAATTTGCGCTATCCTACAGAGTACTTAAAAGACAATGCTAAAGAACTTTCTAAAGTAGCACATTACGAATTGGCCGTAAGAAGAACGGATGAAGTTTTAAAGGCCATGATTGAAAAGGTTGAGCAGTCACAGAAAAAAACGGTTCTGATTTTTACCTCTGATCACGGTGAGGCCTTGGGAGACTTTGGTTATTGGGGCCATGGAATGCTCAAGCAAGATATCTATGAAGTACCTCTAGTTTTTTACTTTAAAAATATGCAAGCTCCTCAATTTCCAAAGTTTATGACTCACTTTAATACTTCTTTATTTATAACTGAACTCTTAGGTTATAAGTACGATTATCGTTGGAATGAAGATTTGAAAAAGTTTGAAGTAATTGGAAATGATTTAGATGGCTTTGCAGGAAAAATTATTTTAAACCCAAATGAGTATAAGGCATTAGAATTTTAGTTCTTTAAGCCCCATTTTACTTTGGCCCACACTCTTTCATGTAGATAATAGAGAAGCATTTTTGTCACGAGCTCAATTCCACCAATACTTGCTGCAATTTCAAGAGAGTTAGTTAATAAGTACGAAATAAGAATCGTATCGGCCGTACCAGTCAATCTCCAAGATATTGTTTTTACCACAGATCGGGTTTTTCGCTCTTTCATAATCGTCATTTATAGACTAAAAATAATTATGAGTAAATTATTAAGATTACTAAGTGCACCCTTAAGAGCTGAGCCTGACTTCATTGTTATTGGGGCTCAAAAATCTGGTACAACTTCTATGTACGCCTATCTGGTTCAGCACCCTCAAATACATACTTGCTCTAAAAAAGAATTACATTATTTTGATACATATATTCATCGCGGTGACTGGTTTTATCGCTCTTTTTTTCCATTAAAATCTAAAGTTAAAAAAGGTGATCGCTGCGGTGAAGCCTCTACAGGCTACTTATTACATCCATTAGTTCCTAAGCGTATTAAAGAATTTAATCCGAATACTAAAATCATTGCTCTTTTAAGAGATCCGGTGGATAGGGCCATCTCGTCTTATCATCACCAAATTCGCAAGGGTACTGAAACTCATTCTATGGAAGAGGCGTTTAAGATTGAAGAAGAGCGCTTAAAAGATCATTGGAAAAAGATCCTCACGAGATCTGGAGAAGATGTTAAAAAATCTTCTAAAGCAGTAAGACAATTCTCTTATAAAAAAAGAGGGATGTACCTAGAGCAATTAAGGCCATATTTTGAAACCTTTAAAAAGGAAAATATCTATATTGAGTATTCTGAAAACTTCTTCCAAGATCCAGCTCGTGTGCTTAAAGAGATTTTTGATTTCTTAGGTGTCGATGCTAATTTTACTCCAAGTGACTTGGCGCCAAAGAATGTTAAGGCCTATGCTGATGCCGATGAATCAATTATCAACTGGTTAAAAGACTATTATCGTCTACCTAATAAAGAATTAGAAGAGTTTTTGGGAAAGAAGAGCCCATGGGAATATTAAACCTCAAACTATTGAGCAATTGTGCCATTTGATCTATTATAAGCTCTTATTAACATTAGGAATTTATTATGGATTATCGTCTTAATCACCTTGAACAATTAGAAAGTGAAGCCATTTATGTTTTTCGCGAAGTTGCTGAGCAGTTTGAAAAACCAGCGATTTTATTTTCAGGCGGAAAAGATTCAATTGTTTTAGTTCACCTTGCACTAAGAGCATTTCATCCGGCTAAGATACCATTTCCTATTGTTCACGTAGATACAGGCCATAACTTTCCTGAAACGATTAAGTATAGAGATGAACTTGCTAAAAAATATGATCTTAACTTAGTCGTTGGTAGTGTGGAAGATTCAATAAAAAGAGGAACTGCTAAAGATGAGACAGGTCCTTTTAAATCTAGAAACTCACTTCAATCGGTTACTCTTTTAGAGACTATTGAAGAAGGTCAGTATGATGCACTCTTTGGTGGTGCACGTCGTGATGAAGAGAAAGCCCGTGCTAAAGAGAGATTCTTTTCTCATCGTAATGAATTTGGTGAGTGGGATCCAAAAAATCAAAGACCAGAAATTTGGACTTTATTTAATGGAAAAAAACATGAAGGTGAACACTTTAGAGTTTTCCCATTAAGTAATTGGACTGAATTAGATGTGTGGGAATATATTCGCATGCGTAATATCGAGCTTCCTTCATTATATTTTGCTCACGAAAGAGAAGTATTCGAAAGAAATGGTGCTCTTTATTCAACAATGGACTTTATGGAATTACTTCCAGAAGAGAAACCTTTTAAAACGATGGTTCGTTTCAGAACTATGGGTGATGTTACTTGTACAGGTGCAGTTAAATCTGAGGCCACTTCTCTAGATGATGTTATCGATGAGATTGCTGCTAGTAGAACCACTGAACGTGGAACTCGTATGGATGATAAGCGTAGTGAAACGGCCATGGAAGATCGTAAGAAACAAGGTTATTTCTAGTAAATACAGCTACTTAAAGCTAAGCAAATGTAAAAATTCCAAAAATATTGCGATGCGTTAATTTTCTCGATATAGTCTTTTCGTTAAAGATTTAAGGATTAAATGAGAAAGTTTGTATCACCGATTATATTCGTCATATCTACTGTGTATGGTTCATACCAAGCACGTAATTACGATATTCGCCAAATACCTCCATCGGCGTCTATAGAGGATGCCAAAGAGAAAATTTCCTTAAAAAGAGAAATGCTACTAGAGAAGTGGTCTCGAAAGCCAATGGATAAGTTCCCATTTAAACATACTTTTGAAAGTAAAGAATTAGACTCTATTTCAGCTGCTTATGCCAGGATTGTAACTGGTAGAGAAATTGAAAAAGTGAATGAGTATCTTTTAGATAAAAGGTTTGAACCAGCTTTAGTAGGAACACGAATTAAATTATTTGGTGGTATCTGTAAGCGTTATGGTGATTATGATTTTGTTTTACAAGAACTTATTCGTATCGCTTATAACGGTAAGGGCGTGATTAGCAATAAGGCCTACGATCGTTTATTAAATGAATTATTATCTCAAAAAGGTAATAAGCATTACACTCATTTTGCAATGGGAGTATGTGGGCGAAAAATTAAGGATACCGAAAACCATATTTTAATGACAGAGACTGCTCGTTATTTAACTAATCAATTAATGTTCGATGAAACAGGTGAAGAGATTTATGATAATGAGAAAAATGGTTTTAATGATTGGCTAATTGATCATCTTGAATACTTTTTTAAGCATGGTTTTTCTGAAATAAACTCTAAGCCATACGCTGGATATACAATTCAAACTCTTTTAAATTTATATGACTATGCTCGAGATGAGAGAATAAAACATTCGGCACAAGTCCTTTTAGACTATCTTTCCATGAAATATGCAATGGAGAGTTCCAACGGTCGTCGTTATCCAACTTTTAGAAGACAGTACCGCCGTTATTTAGATGAAAGATTAGATGAAGCAGATTATATGTCAGCAATTATGATGATATGGGCGGGACAATATGATTATTTAAATCATTCTAATGTCGATCTCTCCCAAAGTGCTCTACCATATGGTGATCGTATTGCAATGAATGCTAGTTTATCTGCCTATAGGCCACACCCAATAGTTTATGATCATCTCTTTAATAATGAAGTAGAGTCATTACAATTTTATGACTTTGACCATAAGGGTATGCAAGTTGTTTATAAAAATCCTAAATACGTTATTAGTGGAGGAGGAGTTCATAGACGCTTATTCCCTCCTTTTTCAATGCTAAATGATGTTCTTGCTGCACCGACAATGATAATTCCTCAAAAGAAAGGTCGCCTTCTAAGTGAGATGATTTATTTTCTTGGTTACAATAAGAAAAATAAGAGAAGTAATCTCTGTGTAAATAAGAATTTTATGTGTGGATTTAATCTGCATATTCCAAATGAATTTGCAAAATGTAAGGTTGATACTGACAACGATAATGAATGGTCATTTTACAATTTTCAAAAGCCAGAGTGTAGTGAATCACCTTATGCCGGTCTTTATATGGCCGTATACAAAAGAGATATCAAACATATTGTGCATAAGAAGACTAAAGGTAAGAACTTTGGACTAGTTGAAGTAAGCGATGGAAGCATGAGCTTTGAAAACTTTAAAAATGGAATCCTTGAAAATAATCCAACTCGCTTTAACCGAGGGAATGTTACCTATACTATGAGTAATGGTGAGAAACTTAACGTTAACCTTGATCCTAAAAAAGGTCAGTATAACTTTGATTATATCGAAAATCGTGTAAAAGATTATGATCGAGTTCGAGGAACATTTCATCAAATGAATGATGAATCAATGACTCTCATTGCTCCAAATGGTGAAGAAGAGATTATTTACTATCGTTATTAGTCTTTAATTCTAATTCATTTAAGGCCAAGATAAATGGACCAAGTCCATATCCAAGATTGCTTTGAGTTCCAACCAGCCAAGTATAATACCAATAATACTTAAAAGCATTTGTGGGCCCGGATACCTCAGTTAGTTCTGCTCTAAAATCAGATTTAAATTTAATCTTTTTAAATAAAGCTTTATATAGCTTTTTGGTTATATTATCAGTCTTAATAAAACCAAGTCGATTTGCTTTTAAGAAAGCATAGAGAATAAGTGCATTGCCTGCACTATCTTCATAATTATGAATCTCTTTTTGAGTGAGAATTGTATTAAAGAGTCCATTATCTTTTTGATAGAGAATGATCTGATTATAAAGCTGCACAAATTGTTTTTGATACTCTTTAATTAAATCTTTATCGCTCTCAAGTTCAATTAATTCGATTAAGCTAAATAGTATCCAAGCATTACCTCTTAGCCAATAATACTCCCCCTCAGGATAGCGGACTTTGTCTTCAAGAAAATAAGCATGTTTATATAGTCCATTATTATCTTTTAAGTACTTTTCAAAAAGACTTAATTGAGAGCGAGCAAAGCTTTTAAGTTTTTTGTCTTTAAACATCTTACCTATCATCATGGCGGGAATTACATACATGACTGCACTATCTGCCCAAAGTGAATCATCAACAAAGTTCTTGGTTAATGGTAGTAAGCTCGAAAAACGATGGCGAGAACCGATATGATTGAGGGTTCCTATTTCATTTCGTGGTTCACTTATTAAAAAACGATATCCAGACTGAATAGTTTTCTTAAATTTATTACCATGCTTATTAAATTCAATCGCTCCTAAAACAGATGCGAGTAAGTCCGGAGAAGTTATTTCAACTGGATTAACTTCATTTTGGCGATAAAACTTTTTAACTTTTTTAACTAAGTTTTCTTTAATATCTAATGTGTCCTTTGAACGGGCTATAGATAAGGTGAGAAGAGAATCTGTCCAATCAAATTCAATTTGATTTTTTAACTTATCTGTCAAAAGAGCATTCGCAAGTTTTGAGTACTCGTGGGACTCAAGGGCAAATACAGTTTGCGAAAATAATAATAAAACTAATAATCTCATAATTCTCTTATTTCTACTTTTTCATGACTATAGCTTGGTATACAAACCATGCTATTAGAAACACCAATATCAGCAGGACCTAGAGCGGAGCTGTGAACTCTTGGTTCTTTGTCTTTTTCAAAAATATAGAGACGGTTCTCTCTCTTGGCGCTGACAAGGTATTTATTCTCACTAAGTTTAGCAATGCCATCTAGGTAACCAAGTTCTTTTGGGTGGAATGGATTTAATTTATTATCTCCAAAAGAATACTTCCAAAGCTTTCCTCTATGCAAAGTATTCCAGTTCTCATCCATCTCACGGCCCCAAGAAGAAATGAGTAAGTTATCACCATCGATTAAAAGACCATTAGGTATAAAATCAACATTAAAATAAGGTGTAACGAGAGGAGAGCTTATATGACCCGCAAAGATAATTTGTGCCTTAGAATCAGCACTAAAGAAATTACCTTTCTCATCAATAGCAATATCATTTAATGAAATAGCTCCAGGTACTTTAAGCGTCTTAACTATTCTCTTTCTTTGAAGGCTATAAATATGAATTTGAGTTTGATCATTAATTAAAAGAAAACCTTCAAAGGCCGCAATCCCTTTTGGTCTTTCTAGGCCCTCTACAAAGTAACGGGTCCAGCGCTTTGAGTCATAGCTATTAATAAAAGCACCTTCATTTTCAAAGTTTGCAAAATAAAACTTACTTTCATAGAAGATACAACTTTCAGCATTTTCAACTTTCTCACTAAAAGTTCTAGTGGCACATGCACTAAAAAGAAGCATGAAAAAGAGTGAACTTAATTTTCTTAATTTTATCATTGCTCAATCATAAATAAGCAATAAATTAATGTCTATAAGTGAGTTTATACTTCTTGGTTTAGCCAATACAGTTTGTAATCATCCACAATTCCGAACTTATCAATGACAGGAAAGGGAATATTTTCAACATGATATAATTTGTAGAGAAGACTATAAGGATAGTCTTGAACTCTCTTACAAAGATTTGCTCGCAGTGGATTTTGATAAATATAACGATATGCGTGATGAAGGTATTTTTGAGAACGAATAACATCATAGTGGAAGTTCTCTAAAAAACTCATTTGAAATACCTGCATAAATTCACTTAATTCCTCTAAAGTTGCTCGAATAATTAAGTGATAATGATTATTCATTAAGACAAAACCATTGATATCGATTCTGGTTAACTTAAATGCGAGGTGTAATTTATCAATGCATAACTCCCAAGCCAGGTCCATTGGTGGATCAAAATTACTATCGTCTTTAGTGCGTGAGTTTATATGAAAGTAATACTTTTGATTGCTAAATAATTGATTTTTTGAATGTGAATTCTTATTAAGTTGCATCTGATCTTCCTTTTGAGCTATAATTTATAGGAATGACCAGGTGGAAGTGTGCTACATACACACCTCCTAAAGCTCACTTTAGAATATTGTAAAAAGCTATAAATAGACTGATTACAGCATTCACAAAAGCTAGCACCCTGATCATTTCTTCCATGAACAAATCCTTTTCGCAAAAAGGCGGGCCTCGTGCCCGTCACGGAAGATCTTTTTTTAATGCAATTATTTTTAAATCTGTATTTAAATAAGCCATTAATAATTCAAGGTTATGGAGCGGTGTGTATCGAGCTAAATAGGCCTAAACTCTTGTTAAGAGGGGTGAAAAAGTGTATTTTGTTAGCTTAAATAAAAGGAAAATACCATGGCTTTAGACCGCTCAAATATCGATCTACTACGTTTCTCAGTAATTGGTTCAGTTGATGATGGGAAATCGACTTTAATTGGAAGACTTCTTTATGATTCAAAAAGTATTTTTGAAGATCAATTACAAGCAATTGAAGAAAGCTCTAAAAAGCGTGGAGATGAAAGAGTAAACCTAGCACTTCTTACTGATGGATTAAAAGCTGAGCGTGAGCAAGGTATTACAATTGATGTTGCTTATAGATATTTTGCAACTCCTAAAAGAAAATTTATTATTGCCGATTGCCCAGGACATATTCAATATACAAGAAATATGGTGACAGGAACTAGTAATGTTAATCTTGCGACCGTTCTTGTAGATGCTCGTCATGGAGTTGTTGAACAAACTAAGCGTCACACATTTATCGCAAGCCTTATGGGTGTTAAGCATATCGTTCTATGTGTAAATAAAATGGACCTTGTTGAGTTCTCAGAAGAAAGATATGAGGAAATTAAGGCAGAGTATTTAAGCTTTATTTCTAAGATGGATATTCCTGATGTGCACATAATTCCTATTAGTGCTCTTGATGGAGATAATATTCTAGAGTCTAGTGAGAAGATGCCTTGGTATAAAGGTAATTCATACTTATACACTCTTGAAAATGTTCACCTTGGTAGTGACTTTAATATGGTTGATTGTCGCTTTCCAATTCAAAGAGTAATCCGCCCTCAAAGTGATAAATTCCATGACTTTCGCGGTTTTGCAGGAAGAGTTGAAGGTGGAGTTTTTAAACCTGGTGATGAAGTAAGTCTTTTACCAAGTGGCTTTAAAACAAAAATTAAAAATATAGAAACTCTAGATGCACCAACTGTTGAAGAAGCTTTTCACCCTATGAGTGTGGTTATGACTCTTGAAGACGAGTTTGATCTTAGTCGTGGGGATATGATTGTAAAAGAAAAGAATCAGCCTGCTGTTACTCAAGATCTTGATCTTATGATTTGTTGGTTCACTAATGATGCTCTTAAACCACGTGGCAAGTATGTTATGAAGCACACGACTCGCGATGTTCGTGTCATGGTAAAAGAAGTTCAGTATAAAGTTGATATCCACACTCTTCATAGAGCAGAAGATGATTCTAATATCGGACTAAACGATATCGGAAAAATTACTGTGAGAGCAAGTAAACCAGTATTCACTGATCTTTATAAGAATAATAAAGGTACAGGTCTTGTGATTCTAATTGATGAATTCTCTAATGAGACTGTTGCTTGTGGGATGGTTGTTTAATTCAAACAATTAATTTCTCTAACGCCTCTATAAGTAAGTCTTTAAAAATAATAAATACTTTCGTTGTTGCAAGGCCAAAAGATTTTTGGCCTTGTGTATTCAAGCTCAAAAAACCTTTTTTGAGCTTCTCGATCGAAGCAATTACTTGTAGAAGTATGTGTCTGAAGAGATCGAAGGTGCACTATTTAATTAAATATTTTCTTATGCACAAAATATTTAGTAACCATAATTGTTATCATACTAGCAGCTTGAGCAAGTAATATATAGAGATCTAATTTTTCAACCAAGATGACATAGAATAACCAATCAGCAACTCTAAAACTTATTCCTGCAATCAAAAATTGTTTCATTGCATCTTTATGTGATTTATTAAATGTTTCATTGAAGACATAGAAACGACTTATTGCATAGCCTATGAAGAAGTCTAATATCATGATCAGAAAATATACAACTCTGTGGTTATAATCATAATAATCAGCAAAGATAAAATTTAGTAGAAAGGCAAGTCCACGCATGAAAACACCGCTATAGATAAATTTTGCGACACTAGTTCTATGAAATGGATGTTCTAAAAACTTATTCATTTTCTTTTATTATCTCTTTTATTTTTATTCTTCCGTTTTCCCAATGAATAATTACATTGGCCAACTCTTTATATGAGGTTACAAGATAACCTGTCGTGTATAAACTTGGTGCAAAAGGTGATCCATAAATAAAGCGTGTTCCACCTTCTGGGTCTGTTCCTTCAAAGTAAAAAATAGGATTCTTTAATTCCTTAGTCGCAACTTTTCTAATCTTGTTAAAGTCATCTGCCTGGTGATTCACTTCAGCTGCAATTGGCTTAATTTTATAAAGGTTTGCAACTAGAGAACCAAACATCATAATACAACCAAGAATTAGAATTCTTCGTGTCCTCCAATTTTTAAATTTAAACTCACTTAAAGTTGTAAAGAGCATCATACTTAATCCAACATAGTAAAGTGTAGTGTAGTCATGGTAAGTTGCTAATTTTCTCATGGTATATAACCAAACAAAGCCTGAGAAAATCATTGTTAAATAAATAGTCTTTTTTTCATGAGTTAGAGTCTTATAGTATTTGCGTGTACTCATTAAAAATAAAATGATCACAAGGATACCAAAGAGCTCACTAGGCAATCTGCGAAGATAATACTCCCAACTTGCACTTACTTTTTTTCGACCAATATCAAACATTGATAAAAGCTCAGGTGAAAAGAGATCTTTTTTACGATCAATTTGTTTTGGAATAAAGCGTGACCATTGTGCTTTCTTTTCTCTTTCGCTTACTAGTTTTTTAGCACCGAGGCGTCTTTTTGCTGAGTCAAAAATACTTGTTTCTGTAATATCCACATTGCGAACAAGACTTTCAATATAGAGGTTATACCCCAGAAATCCAGCAGTCAGTGGAACAGATGCCACAAGAATCCAAAAACATTTCTTTTTAATATGATTAATTACTTTAACAAATACGTTTGAACCTAGGCTTTTCCAATTAAGGATGAATTCCATTATATTCCAAGTAAGTAATAAGAAGTTTGAACTATAACCACGGCCAAAGAGTGGAACAATGAGCGCTAAGGTTAATAGAAACTTCCATCTATTATTAAACTTATACTCGCAAATACCTAAGATTATGAGAAGGTTACCAAGGATAGCCGGCTGATCAAAGTGTGGCATATCTTTATAATGGATAAAGAATGATCCTGAAAAAACTAATAGAGCAATTCCAAGGGCACGTTTTTTATTATCAATGAAAAATGTCAGTATTCTAAAGCCCACGATAACTGTGAGAAGAAATATTATATTCATTAGATGACGTGCAATCATAATGAATAAATTAAAATCGTCTTCAAATGGATCAAGAAAGAGATTCATTAGTGGTGAGAAAAAAGGGGGGTAGCGATCAAAATATGCGTATTCAATACCTTCAGGTGTTTTAAATTCGGCCATTACTGCAACAAAGTAATGTTCTTTATCAGCTCTAGAGAAAAGCGATAAACCATCAGCACTTACCCAGCCGTGATGACCTTTTTCAAAGCCAGTCTTGATTGGCTGCAGCGCAAAAGTTGCTAGCGTGAGAATGAGCCAAACCCACTTAAATTCCTTGATAACTCCCATACTATTACTTATATTATAGCCAAAGCCACGTGTCATTAAATTAGGTACTTATGCATCCAGAAAAATTAGATTTTGTCATACCCGTATTCAATGAAGAAGAAAGTTTAAAAGAACTTTTTAAAAGAATTAAAGCAGCTGTTGAAGAAAACGGTATTAAAGGCTTTAAAGTTATTTTTATCGACGATGGCTCCACAGATAAATCGTGGGAAATTATCAGTGAATTGAAAAAAGAAAATCCAGAGAATGTTAAAGGCCTAAGTCTTAGAATTAATCGCGGAAAGGCCTTTGCTCTTGATCTTGGCTTTCATCATACTGATGCACCTGTTGTTTTTACTATGGATGCTGACCTTCAAGATGATCCTAAAGAAATTCCAAAATTCTTAGAAAAATTAGATGAGTATGATCTCGTTTCTGGTTGGAAGCAAAGAAGAAATGATCCAATCGATAAAACTTTACCTTCAAAGGTTTTTAATTTCGTTCTCAGTCGAGCGACAAGAATTAAATTACATGACTTTAACTGCGGTTTTAAATGTTATAAGGCTGCGATAATAAAAAAGATTCGCCTCTATGGTGAGCTTCACCGCTTCACTCCTGTGCTTGCTTCTTTTTATGGATATAAAATTGCTGAAGTAAGTGTAGAGCACCATGCAAGAAAGTATGGAAAATCAAAATACGGTTTTGAAAGATTTGCTAAAGGCTTAGTGGATCTTTGTTCAGTGATTGTTTTTACTCGCTTTAGCGATAGGCCTGCTCACTTACTTGGAGGCCTTGGTCTTGTGAGTGGGGGATCTGGTTTTCTTATCCTTTGCTATCTGACGGCAGTAAAATTTATCTTTAATGAAAGCATTGGAACACGTCCACTTCTTTTACTTGGCGTGCTTTTAATGATTCTTTCAATTCAATTAATTTCAATCGGTATTGTGAGTGAGCTTGTCATTAGAAACTCTGCTCTTCACAGACAAGATGCTGATGACTTTGTAAAAGTTGAAGTTTAGTTTATTAGTTTATTTCACCATAAATTGCATAGTATGGAGCTAGTTTTAATCCAAGTTTTGGAGGCATGACCTTTATATAAACATTAAAGAAAAAACCTGCAATTTTGTTGATTAGTTTTTTTGGTTTTCCGTAAAATCCAGCAAGTACAAAGGTATTTTTAAATCCCACCTTTTCAAATTTTTTATTTAGTTCAAAGGGATCCATTATATGTTCAGCCCAATTTCCGTTCATAGGATCACAGGTGTCTGTAGATTCCGAAATTTCTATTGGTAAATTTCCAGATCGTTTAAATTCTTCTACACCTCTAAGAATATCGTCTTTTCTCTTGCCTCGGGTTAAGCGTACTATTTGATTTAAGTCTTTTTCATCTAAGTCTTGATGTTTCTCTAGGATAATTTCCCTTCTGATTGTTGTATAAGCTTTAACTGAATCAGAAGCTTTATGGCCTTCTTTGACTTCCTTATCTATTCTCTCAATTTGTTTATGAATGCTTCGAAGTTTTTTATCTATAAATGGATTAGAACCATTGGCACCTGAACCAAAAAAGTAATTTATATTACTTCCAAACATAGGTAGTGCTTTTATAAAGTCTTCAATCTTATAAATATGTTCTATCGTGTCGTAATTAGAAATAACGTCAATATTGATATTGTTCTGCTTTAAATACTCAAGGGTATCAGGAATATCTCCAACGATAAAATGGTCTATAGATAAATTTAATTTTTTAGCCAGCACCTTTGCGTCATCCATAGAGGGAGGAAAGATATCACTAAGAAGGACATGTTTAATACCTAGCTCTTTAGCAAGCATTGACATTAACCCGTGACCTGCACCATAGTCTAAAAAAGTTAAATTTTCTTTTCCATACTTTTTGTCGAGAGCCCAACTTAATACGAAGGCATACTTCCTTAAGGTATTAATAAGTCCATCGTGAGTTCCAATCATTTGATTTATGTACTTTTTATTGTACTCAGTTATATTGAGATCAAAAAAATTAATTTTTGATAACTTTTTTTCCATTCTTGCACATGCAAGACTTAGATCTTTAATTAGCTTCGGATTATTAGGTAAATTAATTATTCCCAAATTAAAACTCATGATTTATTACCTCTATTACTGACTATGAAAATTAATAATACTTGAATGAATATTAAAAAGCCAAGTTAATGAATTAATTTTGAAGCCCCGTGTCGCTAAGTAAGGAAAGTATTTCTATGTATTTATTCTTAAATCCAATCCACTCAATTTCTTCAAAGGATGAATTGTGAAATAAAAGTGTAAAAGGTGTACTATACCTTTGGCAAGTAGTCTTATATAGTTTTATTTGATCAAATGTCTCACTTAAACTTAATGATTGATAATATCTAGCACTAGTATCCATAAAGATGAGAGGTCTTTCTTTTAACTTTAGTACTTTTCTATTCAAAAAATCATAACAGTAAAACTCATTACCAGTTCCACATCTAAATCCAGTTACTTCAGGATAGCCCAAACTAGAATCTATTTTAAGACTTGCTTTCTCCCAATCTAACCATGTTTGAGGAGAAGAAAATCTTAAGAAGTGTTGGCGTCCATCTTGGATTTTAAGTTTAAAGGTATTCTCTAAAGCATTTTTCTCTTTAATTAGAAGTTCGTAGTTGTTCAAAGTCTTATAAGAGGGGTGTATACCAATGGTTTGATTATTTTTTAAAATTGTTTTTATTGATTCAAGTATATTGGGATCATTGATTTTATAATCGTTATTAAATGGAGTCCCGTAAGCTGCCATAAAATAAAACTCTGATTTAATCTTATTTTTTTGATTAAGATCTGAAATCCAACTAATACAGTTGTAAGGAGAATTAAAAGAATATTTTACTCTATTAAAAAATGAATTTAAACTTCTCCTTTTAACAATATCACCTACAAACTTTCTAGGAGATTTTGGATAATATAAATGATCAATATCATGTGTTAGAAAAACATCATAATTATTTCTTAAGCTTATGTTGACCTTATATGATCTAAATATGTTATAAAGAAGAATTGCTAACTCATTAACAATTGGTCTTTGTATAAAATTCATTTTAAAAGCAAAAGACTCTTTTGCTGGGAAACGATTATGTTCATCTCTTGTTGGTGAAACATACTCCTCCCATCTTGTTAGCATAAAAAAAATAATTCCAAACAAGTCAAAATTAATAGTAATCTGATTGTTATTTTCATCTATACTTGGTTGTCCATAAAAAATAGGTAAGTTATCTTCAAGATATTTACTTCTAAGAATATGTGAATTGATTGGTAAAGAGTTAACGTTTATCAAATCATCCAGCGAAAAATATTTTGAAATAACTGTCAATTCAAAGTCTTGAGATATTATTTTAATATTTTCTTCATCTTCATTTATATTGATTAAATATTTAGTTTCAAATAACTCTGTGAATACAAAGTGTATTATGTATTCCTTCTCGGGTAGGTTCTTAGAACTTGTTTCTATATTAATCATTTTAACTTAAATATCCTCTTAAGAATTTTTCGAGGAAGCTCAAATATAATGAAGGATAACATTTCTTTTTTATTATAAGTCCATGTTGCTCTACACATTGTGCACTGAGGATTTCTGCAAAGAGCATAAGTCGGTTGCTTCTTCATTATTGAAAGTTCTGTCTCAAAAGCTTCTTTTGCTCCAACGATGATTGAGTGTGCATCTCCAATCATACCATGACTCATGTATCCTTTATTAATATAGTGTTGGTAAAAAGCTCCAAAGCCAAGGCTACAACCACCTATATCTTTACGAAAAAACTTTTTCTTTTCACCATCTTTAAAGTAGTAAATACCACTAAGATTCTTCAAAATGCTTTTTTTTGATAGACCAAGAATTTCTTGGACATAATGAACAGTCGTAAAACCTGGACTTTCTTCTAGACAGCCTGTTAATAACATCTTTCCATTAAGATCAATTAACCGTTTTATAGGTAAATAAGAGGTAGCATTTTCATCATGGTTTTTTAATATTAACTCAGCATTCTTGCCAATAGCTGCATAGGAACAGGTTGGGTGTAAACTTCTTTTGCCATTAGGATGATTTATTATTTGTTTAGGAAAAGAACCTGCGGTAGTTGGTCCATCAACAGTAAAAACATTATTTTCATTAAAAAACGGCCAATAATTATGCTCATTAAATGATAGAGTTAAAACAGTTCCCTCTTTTCCAACAACCTCAAGTAAGGCATCAAGAAAAGTACTTCGCCCCTCGGAATTAATTTTTCTCAATCCTGCTCTTACAAAAACAGTATCTCCTGAATTAATACCTAATGCTTTAATATTTGAGATCAGTTCCTCTTGACTATATTTTTTATCCATTTGAAAGTCCCTTACTAACGTTTCTTGCATTTATGTATGCAAAAAGAGTTTGCATTAAGTATATTGAGGCGAGAGAATAACTATAAGTTTTTATAGCAAATATATCATCATTAGTTAAGCTGTATGAAATGAGTAAAGAGGAAACTCCAATAAGTAAATATGCAATTTGAAAAATAAAGATCCAGTGATTTTTTTTGTTAATTTCAAAACTATATGCTAGTGAGCCGACAATGAGCCTTATTGCATATAGGAAACATAAGTATTTAGCATAGGTTCCTGCCTTTAACCATTTGTCTCCAAATAAAATAACAAATAAATCTTCACTGAAAAAATATATAACACTTATCATTGAAATTGAAATAAATGCTAACATAAAAAAGAATTTAACAAATATTGTCTCAAACTCACCGGTGGTTTTATAGTCACTCATAGCTTTTTGTTTAAAAACATCACAAAAAGTAACTGATATAAAGTTTACAGGCATAGATAGAACTCTAGTTGTTAAACCAATGAAGCCAACTTCAACTGGAGAAAACAAATATGCAAATATAAATACACTGGCATTAACATTTAAGTGCCCTAGAATTTCACCTGGGAAGCTATACTTAGGGAACTCTTTATATTTATTCATTAATTCTTTTTGATTCTTAGAAACTTTTATTTCAGATTTATCTTTTAAAAAAAGAAGATTTGAAAATAAACCTAAGACTTTACCAAAAATTAATCCAAACTCTTTAAGTCCTAAAATACCAAAACTAATTGAAAAAAAAGCATTCGTAATATTTTCAATTATTTTACCAATACTTAGCCTTTTATAGTTTCCAAGCCTATTTTGTATCGACTTATAAGTCCAAAATTTATTGGATGGTATTATTGCAATTGCAAGAAATAAGTATGCAAGATTTAAATCTCTAAACAGAAGATGCAATAAAAAGAAAACTAATGTTAAAAAAGCGGTAATGTAACCTAGTTTAAAAATAATTTTTTTAAATGTGTGAATCTCATCATCTTCTGCACTCATAATGGCTAAATCCATTTTAAAAAGACTAAAAGCAGTTATGACGCCAAGCAGGGAGTTGAAAAGTGCAAATTTTCCAAAGTATTCTGGTTCAAATATTCTTGAAATTATAGGGGTTGTGCCCAAATGTATCAGTTGTGCTAGTCCCGTACCTGTTAGTGCGATGAGTAAATTTTTCTTCAATAATGTAGGTTTTAAAGCGTTCTTTAGCATTGCTATCATTATATAATTAGCACTTTACAGAAGCCAAGGTATTATCTTACAACTAGATAATAAAACGAGGTAAATATGCAATTTATTGATCTAAAAGCCCAGTATGCTGGCATTCAGGATAAAATCCAAAAAAGATTTAATGATGTGATGGAACATGGAATGTATATCATGGGCCCAGAAATATCGGAGCTTGAAAAAGAACTAGCTAATTATGTTGGGTGTAAGCATGCCATCGGATGTGCTAATGGAACTGATGCATTAATGATAGCCATGGAAACTCTTGGAATTGGTAAAGATGATGAAGTGATCTCGACTCCTTTTACTTTTTTTGCAACTGGAGAAACCATTGCACTAAAAGGTGCGAAACTTGTTTTCGCTGATATCGATCCTGATACTTATAATATTGACGTTGAAAAAATCGAAGAAAAAATAACTAGTAAGACCAAAGCAATTATTCCTGTTTCTTTATATGGTCAGATGCCAGATATGGATAAAATTATGGAACTTGCAAAAAAACATGGTCTTTCAGTAATTGAAGATGCAGCTCAAAGTTTTGGAGCAGAAATGAGAGGTAAAAAATCTTGTTCTGTTGCAACGATTAGTACCACTAGTTTTTTCCCAGCTAAGCCACTTGGATGTTATGGTGATGGGGGAGCACTTTTTACCAATGATGAATCTCTAGCTAAGAAAATTTCTGAAATTAGAAATCACGGACAATCAAAAAGGTATACTCATACAAGCCTTGGTTATAACTCAAGACTTGATACACTTCAGGCTGCAATTCTTTTAGAGAAGCTTGCAATCTTCCCAAAAGAGGTTGAGTTACGCCAAGAAGTTGCAAAGAGATATGATGAAGCTTTTATGGGTAAAATTAAAACAACTAAAGTCGCAGATGGTTTTAAATCTGTTTACGCTCAATACACTATTGAAGTTGATAATAGAGATGAATTTTGTGAGAAAATGAAAGCTGATGGAATTCCAACTGCAGTTCATTATCCTGTGCCAATTCATCATCAACCAATCTTTAAAGATCTTGGCTACGCTAATATTGATATGCCGTTAGCAGATACTGCAAGTCAAAGAGTATGTTCATTGCCAATGCACCCATATATGAGTGTAGATGATCAAATGAAAGTGATAGATGCAGTCTTAAAAAATATTGGATAATATTATGAGTGATTATTTTAAACATGAAAGTGCCATTGTAGATGAAGGAGCTAAAATAGGAGCTGGTTCTCGAGTTTGGCACTTTGTTCATATTTGTGGTGGTGCAAAGATTGGTGAGAAATGTTCATTTGGTCAAAATGTTTTTGTAGGAAACAAAGTCACGATTGGAAATAATTGTAAAATTCAAAATAATGTCAGCATCTACGACAATGTTCATTTAGAAGATGATGTATTCTGTGGCCCAAGTATGGTTTTTACTAATGTATATAATCCTCGAAGTGCTGTCGTTAGAAAAGAAGAGTACCTTGATACCATCGTAAAAAAAGGTTCAACCATTGGAGCTAATGCAACAATCGTTTGTGGTGTTACTCTGGGAGAAAACTCATTTATCGCAGCTGGTGCCGTAGTTAATAAAGATGTAAAACCATACGCACTTATGGCCGGAGTTCCTGCCAAGCAAATTGGATGGATGAGTAATTTTGGTGAACAAGTAAAACTTCCTCTAGAAGGTGAAGGTGAGTGGACGTGCCCTCATACTGGGGATGTTTATGTGCTCAGTGGAAGTCAATTAAGTATTAAATAGAAATGCATGATAACCATATACCCTTAGTCATTCTTGGTGGAGGTATTATTGGACTTACAATTGCCAATGAACTCTTAGAAAGTGGTTTTAAAGATTTCTGTATTCTTGATAAAGCTCAATACCTTGGTGATCATTCAAGTGGAAGAAATTCAGGTGTAATGCATGCTGGACTTTATTATCCAAAAGATAGTTTAAAGAGAAAGTTTTGCATTGAAGGACTTAGTCTTTGGAAAGATTTTTGTAAAAAGCATAATCTCTTTCATAAAAACTGTGGAAAATATATTTTTACCACTGAGGAAAATGAATCCTCATTACTTGAACTTTTTGAACGAGCAAAAAATAATGGTGTCGAAGTTAGACTTGCAACGAGTCAAGAAGTAAGCACCATCTCAGAGTATGCTAATGCAGATATTGCATTCTTTTCACCAAATACGTCTATAATTGATCCCTCAGAGTGTATTAGTTTTTTAAAAAACCATCTTGAAAAAAATGATATTCCTATCTTATTAAATCAAAAAGTCGAAAGACTTGAAGTTGTTGATGGTGGTTTTTTGATTCAGGTTAATGGAGAAGAGATTTATACAGAAAAACTCATCAATGCTTGTGGTCTTGGGGCTGTTGATGTGAGGGAGAAACTAGGCCTTAAGAATATCCAAAATAAGCTAGTAAAAGGACATTATGTTCGATCTCAAATTCCTTTTTTTAATGACTCCTTACTTTATCCAATACCACTTAAGAATCTTAAGGGGCTAGGAGTACATACTTGTATTGATAGTGATGGAAGTATTAAGTTTGGACCAGACGCACAAGATACTAACTCAGTTGATTACTCACTTAATGCAGAAAATATCGAACTTCTCAAAAATGAAGTCCTGCAAAACTTTAAAATTACTAGAGATAAACTTAGTGAAGACTATGTTGGAGTCCGTTCAAAAATAATTAAAGACGGTGAATTATATACAGACTTTTATATTGGTGATGATAGCGAGCATGGAATTAAAAACTATATTGAACTTTTGGGTATTGAATCGCCAGGGTTTACGAGTTCGCTTGCCCTGGCAAAGTTTATTTCTAATTTAATAGTCTAGTCGAGTAATAATGGATGAGAGTTTGGAGAAATCCCAATTACATCTGTTGTTCGAATATCATGAACAATCTGAATTGCATTTCTGGCATCTTGTATTCCATAACCTTTACCATTTAGGATATCTTCGTAAACACGTGTGTGTAGGTCAGTAAAACCACCAGAAAACTCAATTTCTTCACCATCCATTGTAATTGAACGGTAAGTGTATTTACCCTCTCTTTTAGCAGCTTCTGGAAGTTTATTTTTATCAATTGAAAGAACCCATTTTACTTTAGCTTTTTCCAATTCTAGATAACCTGCACATATATCATTTTCCATAATGTGAACTTCATTTTTTTCAAGGTCACCAAAAAGCCAACCAAGCATATCAAAAAAATGCACACCAATATTAGTTGGTAAGCCACCAGACTTATTATGGTCACCCTTCCAAGAAAAGTGATACCAAGGTCCTCTTGTTGTGAAATAAGAAAGGTTTATTTCGTATTTCTCACTTCTTTTTTCATTCTCAATTTTCTTTTTAAGCTTAATTATTGATGGGTGAACTCTTAGTTGAAGAACAGTATTTATTTTATTATTTGATTTAGCTTCCATATCCGCTAGAGCATCTACGTTCCATGGATTTATAACTAGCGGTTTTTCACAGATGACATCGCAGCCTGAACGTAGACCAAATCTAATGTGAGAGTCATGAAGATAGTTTGGACTACAGATAGATATATAGTCGATTTTATCTGGAGATTGTTCGTATCTAAGTCTTTCTATGTGACGATCAAATCTTTCAAACTCTTTAAAATAGTAAACATCTCCATGATATCGATCCAAAATTCCTACAGAGTCGTGTGGATCTGTCGCACAAATTAATTTGTTACCTGTATCATTAATAGCTTGAATGTGTCTTGGAGCGATATATCCCGCAGCACCAATTAGAGCAAAATTTTTCATAAATTTTCCTTAAACCAATTTATGGTTTTTTCGAGTCCCTTATCAATTTTTATTTTTGGCTCGTAATTAAGATTTGTTTTAGCTTTATCAATATTAGCATGTGAATGTAATATATCACCCTCTCTAGGAGCAGTATATTTAGGAGTTACTTCTTTCTCCATCAATGATGCTATTTTTTGATAGAGTTCATTAAGAGTTGTTTTATCATTTAAAGCAATATTATATACTTCATGGGTGCTGCTGTTAGAAAACGCCGCTTTGATATTGGCATCAACAGCATTCTCAATATAACAAAAATCTCTACTGTTCTCACCATCACCATATATTTCAATTGTTTCACTATTTTGAATTTTCTCAATCCATCTCGGTATTACAGCAGCATAAGCTCCTTTAGGGTTTTGTCTTGGACCAAAAACGTTAAAGTATCTTAATCCTGTGATATGCAAGTTATATACTTTGTTAAAGACGTCTGCATAAAGTTCGTTCATTCTCTTTGTAGCTGCATAAGGAGAAAGTAAATTACCAATTTCACTTTCCACTTTTGGAAGTTGAGGATGATCTCCGTAGACGCTACTACTTGAAGCATAAACTAAATGTTTTACATTATTATCAACAGCAGCTTTTAAAATATTTATAAATCCAGTGACATTATTACTATGACTATCAATTGGGAGATCTATGGAGCGTGGAACTGAGCCAAGTGCTGCTTGGTGAAGAATGAAATCTATATCTTTAGTCACATTTGAGCAGGTCTCAAATGAAGTGATATCACCTTCTATAAAAGTGAAGTTATTTTTTTGAGAGTTATCTAAATTGCTTATTACTTCATCAAGATTTTCTTGAAAACCAGTTAAGAAATTATCTAGACCAGTAACAATTTGATTATTCTTTAAAAGAAATTCAGTTAAGTGCGAACCAATAAATCCTGCACATCCTGTAACTAGCCATTTGTATTGTTTTTCAAACATTTTATAAAGCCCAATAAGAATTAAATATTTCTCTTGGTAAGTAAGACTTAACATCAACTCCTAGACAATCTTCATTCATGATTTCACGATATTTCTCTGTGCTCATTTCCAAGAAGGTCTTGTGTTTAACAGCTCCAATTATGGCATCAGCTTTTTTTAGCTTCTCGAATGATATGATTTCAATTCCATAGTGAGCCATAGCTTCTTCAGGGTCTACCATTGGATCATGAACTTGGACTTTAATACCATAACTTTGAAGCTCATTGATAACGTCAGTTACTTTTGTATTTCTTAGATCTGGACAATCTTCTTTAAAGGTCAAACCTAGAATTGTAACACAGCTATCTTTAACATTTTTTCCATTGTGAATGAGCTGCTTGACTGTTTTTTCAGCGATAAACTTCCCCATACCATCATTAATTTTTCTTCCACTTAAAATAACTTGTGGGTGATAGCCAATCATCTCAGCCTTATGAGTAAGGTAATAAGGGTCAACTCCAATACAGTGACCTCCTACTAAACCAGGATAGAACTTTAAGAAGTTCCACTTTGTTCCTGCTGCGGCGATAACATCAGTCGTATTAATATCTAATTTATCAAAAATTACAGAAAGTTCATTCATAAGAGCGATGTTTAAATCTCTTTGGGTATTCTCAATAACTTTGGCTGCTTCTGCCACTTTAATGCTAGCCGCTTCAAACACTCCCGCTTCAACCACTGAGGCATATGTTTTGGAAATTAACTTTAAAGATTCTTCATCTTGACCGCTAACAACCTTAGTAATTTTCGTAAATGTATGGGTTTTATCACCTGGATTTATTCTCTCTGGACTGTATCCTACTTTGAAGTCCTCACCATTTTTTAGGCCTGAGAACTTTTCAAGAACTGGTACACAAACTTCTTCAGTAGCACCTGGGTAAACAGTCGATTCGTAAACTACTGTGTCACCTTTTTTTAAAATACTACCAATAGACTCTGAAGATTTAATTAAAGGTGTAAAATCAGGTTGTCTTGATTGATCAATTGGTGTTGGTACAGCAATAATATGAAAATTAGCAGCACTTAGATCTTCTTTCTCAAAGGTAAAGTCAATATTTGCTTTCTTAAGATCATCTGTTTCGACTTCATTAGTTAAATCAATGCCATTTTTAAGCTCATTAATTCTCTTTTGATTAACATCAAATCCTATTGTTTTAAACTTGTGACTAAATGCGACAGCTACGGGTAAACCTACATAGCCAAGGCCGGTTACAGAAATAATTACATTGCTCATTGCGTTGCCTTAATTAAAGTGTTTTGAACGAATTAAACATATTAAAAAAAGTTTATTTTGTACATTCTGTTTTGCAAGGTCGCATCGTGTTATTTGCGTCCTAGAAGCTCTTTCAATCCCGATTATGACTTTGCAATTAGCCCATAAAGTTATAAAAAGATAAACAAATTAAATTAAGAGGAATTCAATGGACTTAAAAGGCAAAAAGTTTTTAGTTATTGGTGGAGCTGGGTTTATTGGCTCACACGTTGTTGATCAATTATTACAAGAAGATGTAGCGGAAGTTGTTATTTACGATAACTTTTTTCGTGGTCGCATGGATAATATTGAAAGAGCACTAGAAGATCCTAGGTGTCGTCTCTTTGAACATGGTGGAGATATTCTTTATCCAGATATTCTTTCTAAGGCAATGGAAGGAATGGATGGTGTATTTCACCTTGCTGCTTTATGGATTTTACAATGTCATGAGTATCCAAGAACAGCTATGGATGTAAATGTTCAAGGTACTTTCAATGTAATTGAAGCATGTATTAAAAATAATATTAAAAAAGTTGTTTATTCTTCTTCTGCTAGTGTTTATGGAAATGCATTAGAACTACCAATGACTGAAGACCATCCATATAATAATTTTACTTTCTATGGAGCAAGTAAAATTGCAGGTGAGCACTTCTTTAAATCACTTGGTGATCGCTATGGTTTTGACTGGGTTGGTTTAAGATATATGAATGTTTATGGACCAAGACAGGATTACACTGGAGCTTATATTGCAGTAATGCATAAGATTCTAGATCGAATTGATAAAGGTGAAAGACCTCAAGTGTATGGTGATGGATCTCAGCAGTATGACTTTATCGCAGTAGAAGATATTGCTCGTGCAAATATTCTTTCAATGAAGTCTGAAGCAACTGGTGAGTGTTATAACGTTGGTCGCGGAATTGGAACTTCAATTAAAGAGTTAACAGATACACTTATCAAGCTTACTGGAACTGATTTAGAAATTGAGTATAAAGAAGCTGGATTAACTTTTGTAACTAATAGAATTGGTTGCCCTAAGAAAGCTGCAAAAGATATCGGCTTTGAATGGACAATTGATTTAGATGAAGGAATGAAAAGACTAATTGATTGGAGAAAGTCTGATATTGCTGCTCTTGAATCAAGAAGAAAGCAAGTTAAAGGCGTAGGACATGACAATAGATAAGAGAGTGGTTCATATTTCTCTTCCTTGTGTCGGTGATGAAGAATGGGAAGCAACTCGAGAGGTTTACCAATCCGGTTGGATTACACAAGGACCGAAAGTTGCAGAGTTTGAAAAAGAATTCGCTAAGCTTCATAATGCAAAACATGCACTTGCAGTAACGAGTTGTACGACTGGATTACATCTTTGTTTAGCTGGATTAGATATCCAAGCGGGAGACGAAGTTATTGTTCCAGCTTTTACATGGGTTGCTACTGCAAATGTTGTTGAGTATATGGGAGCTAAACCAGTATTTTGTGATGTGGATACAAGAACAAATAATATCGATATTACAAAATTAAAATCTCTAATTACAAATAAAACTAAAGCAATTATTCCTGTTCATCTATTTGGCCTATGTGCAGATATAGATGAGATAAAAGCTATAGCAGCGGATATTCCTATTATTGAAGATGCTGCTTGTGCGGCTGCTAGTCAGTATAAAGATGGCTTTGCAGGAACATTAGGTTTGGCCGGTGTTTTCTCTCTACACCCAAGAAAAAGTATTTCGACAGGTGAGGGGGGAATGATTTTAACTAATGATGACGCTTTTGCTGATAAGCTAGGTAAGCTTCGTAATCATGGAGCAGAGATAAGTGAAGAACAGAGACATCATGGTGCTAAACCATATCTTCTTCCTGACTTTAATATGCTTGGTTACAATTATAGAATGACTGATATTCAAGGTGCCGTAGGTTTAGTACAAATTAAAAAACTTATGGGGTTTGTTGAAGAAAGAGACAAGTGGGCTAAGTATTATAATGAAAAACTTTCTGAAATTAGTTGGCTTACAACTCCATTGATTCCTGAAAATGGCCGTCACTCATGGCAGTCATATTGTGTCTATGTAGATCCTGATACAGCTCCTATGAAGCGCAATGATATTATGATGTATCTTAAAGATCATGGGATTGCTGCAAGACCAGGAACGCATGCAGTCCACATGTTAAATTATTACCAAGATAAATATGGCTATAAAGCATCTGATTTTCCAGGTGCACAAGCTTGTAACGATAATACCATGTCCATTCCTCTTCATAATAGAATGAGTGTTGAGGATTTTGAGTATGTGGTTGAGAAATTAAAAGCTTTATAGAATGTGTGGAATAGTAGGTTATTTAAATTTTAATGGTGCACCTGCTAGTGAGCCTGTATTAAAAAAAATGACAGATTCAATTGTGCATCGTGGTCCTGATGGTGAAGGACAGTACACTCATGGTGTGTGTGGTCTTGGTCATAGGCGTCTTTCAATTATTGATCTAAGTAATGCTGGTGCTCAGCCAATGCAAAATGATAATGGCCGCTATGTTATAAGCTATAATGGTGAAATCTATAATTTTAAAGAAATTAGAAACATATTAAAAACAAGTGGATATAAATTCTTTTCCAATACTGATACTGAAGTTGTGCTCAAAGCATATGAAGAGTGGGGCGAAGAGTGTGTTAAGCGCTTCAATGGAATGTTTGCCTTTGCAATCTGGGATAAAAAAGAAGAAGAGTTATTTCTAGCTCGTGATCGTTATGGAATTAAGCCACTATATTATCACCAGTCTAATGATCGAATAATTTTTGCTTCTGAAAATAAGGCAATATTTGCAAGCGAGTTAGTAAAAAAAGAAATAGATAAAAAAGCACTTGTTGAATATATGACGTTTCAGAATTTCTTCTCTGAAAGAACTCTCTTTGAAAATATAAAAATGTTTCCACAAGGCTTTTTCGGTAAAGTTAAAAAGAATGGGCGATTAGAGTTAAAACAATATTGGGATTTTCATTTTAAAGAGCCAAGAGATAGAGTATTAACATATGACGAGTATTTAGAAGAACTAGACTTTCTAATACGACAAGCTGTTAATAGACAATTAGTTAGTGATGTGGAAATCGGCTCTTACTTATCTGGTGGGATGGATTCAGGCTCTTTAACTTGCCTCGCATCTCAGCATCTTCCATATATTAAAACTTTTACTGTTGGCTTTGATTTAAACTCTGCAAGTGGTCTCGAACTTGCTTTTGATGAAAGATCAAAAGCTGAGCATATGTCATATCTTTTTAAAACTGAACATTATGAAATGGTTTTAAAATCTGGTGATATGGAAAGGTGTATGGACAAACTTGTCTATCACCTTGAAGAGCCAAGAGTTGGTCAATGCTATCCAAATTTTTATGCCTCTAAGCTTGCGAGTAAGTTTACTAAGGTTGTACTGAGTGGAGCTGGTGGTGATGAAATATTTGCTGGATATCCTTGGCGTTATTACCGTTCAGTAGGCCATAAAGACTTTGAAGCTTATATTGATGACTACTATCTTTATTGGCAAAGGTTGATTCCAAATAAAACAATTCACAAAATTTTTGAACCAATTTGGGACGAAGTTAAGGATGTGTGGACTAGGGATATTTTTCGAAATGTATATAAGAATCATTCGAATAATTTAGATTCACCTGAAGATTATATTAATCACTCACTTTACTTTGAAGCGAAGACATTTTTACATGGTCTTTTAGTTGTTGAGGATAAACTCAGCATGGCTCACTCATTAGAGACAAGAGTTCCATTCCTAGATAATGATCTTGTTGATTTTGCTCAAACTGTTCCCATTAGGCATAAGCTTGCTAGGCTTGATGAAGTCGTTAGAATTAATGAAAATGAGCCTGGAGCTAAAAATAAAAATTACTTTCAAAAAACAAACGACGGAAAGCTTATTCTTAGAGATGTTATGAATAGATACATCCCTAATGAAGTAACTGATAGAGTTAAACAAGGATTTAGTTCTCCTGATGCTAGTTGGTTTAAGGGGGAGAGTATTGAGTTTGTAAAAAAGGAACTTCATGTAAATGCTAAGATTTTTGATATTTTGAATTATAAAGAAACTTCTAATTTAATAAATGAGCATTTGCAGGGAAAAGAAAATAGAAGATTATTAATATGGTCACTTCTCAATATTGAGAAAGTAATGTGTGAGTATTAAATTGAGAAAAGTAAGAGATCTAGAAGTCGCTAGAAAATCTATAAAATCGATTATAAAAGTACTTGAATTAGATTTAAATGGAAAAACTGTTATGACAGAGTTCGCATCTGGCCCATTTGCCTTAACACCATTTATTGCACTCTTAGCTGGTGCTAAAAAAGTTATATGCGTAAGTAAAGACTCTGTTTACGGAAAAGTTGAAGAGTTGAAGACTTACTTTAATGAACTGAGTTCTTTTTTTGAGTTTAGTGGTGAAATAGTATTTACTGAAGATAAATATCTTCATGTACATGAAGCAGATGTTATAACAAATCTTTCGATGCTAAGACCTATTGACAGTAAAATGTTGTCATTAGCAAAAAATGATGTAGTTATTGGTTTAATGTTTGAACCATGGGAAAAAAGAGAATCTGATATAGATTTTAGTTTTTGTAAAAAGAACCAAATTCCTGTCGTAGGTATTAATGAGGAGCATGAAAATTTAAAAATTTTTGAATTTGTAGGACTTATAATTTGTAAATTAGCTTTTGAGCAAGAACACCACTTACTAGATGAAAGAGTTTTACTCGTTGGATCAGGACCTTTTGCTGAAAATGCCCAAAAATATCTAAGAAATTTAGGTGCTGATGTATATAGTTTAGAAAGTATAGATGAAAGTAGTAATTCAAATGACTTTGATTTGATTGTAATTTGTGAACATCATGATAAAAGTCCTATTATTTCAGATGATTCTTTGCTTAGTAAAAAATTCTTTATTTCCCAAATAGATATTATTCATATTTGCGGAAATCTAGATTACAAACTTATAAGAGAGCTTGGTTTAAAAAAATGGCCTGAAAAAGAGGTTGATGTCGGTTTTATGACAGTTACTACGGATTATATAGGTATTGAGCCAGTTGTTAGATTACATGCTGGTGGATTAAAAGCTTGTACAGATTATATATCAAAAAGAAATGGTGTGAAATTCAATAGTGAATATATAAAAATGGTAGACGAATAATGAATATTTTAATTTTGGGAAGAACAAATTGGTTGTTTGATACAATGTTAAAGATCTCTTCAACTCATAATATTGTTGGAATTATAAGTGCGAAGTCCCCAACAGAATACTCAATTCAGCTAAGTGATTTCAAAAAATTTGCTAAAGATAAAAATATTCCTTTCTTTGAAGCAAAGTACAACAACAAAAGTGAACTGAAATCTTTTATCAAAGAGTTAGGTTGTATTGATGTTGGAGTTTCTGTAAATTTTCCATTTATAATTGGACAAGATTATATTGATCTTTGTGGCTTAGGTATTTTGAACGCACATGGTGGAGATCTTCCACGTTACAGAGGAAGTGCTTGTCAGGCTTGGGCAATCCTTAATGGTGAGAATAGAATTGGTCTTTCAATCCATTATATGGATGCTGATAAATTAGACTCTGGTAATATTGTTGCGAAATCTTATCTTGAGATAAATTCGAAAACAAAGATCAAGGAAGTATATAATTGGTTTGATAGTGAGATACCTTCTCTTTTGATGAAAGCACTTGATAATATATCTAAGAACCCAGATTTTATATTAGAGCAACAGGATGAAAGTAAAGCCTTGAGGTGCTTTCCAAGAACCCCAGCAGATGCAAGAATTGATTGGAGTAAAAGTGCATTGGATATACAAAGGCTGGTTAATGCCTCTGGGGCTCCATATGATGGTGCTTTTACTTATTATGAAAATGAAAAGATTTTTATTATTGATGTTGAATTATACAAACCTAGCTTTAGTTTTAATGCAACTTTTGGTCAAATATGCTCTGTCGATAAAGATTTAATTGTGGCGTGTGGAGAGGGAACAATGCTGAAAATAAATGAGCTAAAGAAAGAGAATGAATTTATTAATTATAATTACTTCAATTCAATTCGAAAAAAGTTTAACTAGTGTTTTCTAATTGAAATATAAAAACCAGCAACTTGTGATGGAAATAACTGCATAAGAAGTCGAGAGATTTTACGTTTAAATTCAGTCTCACCCATTTTAACAAACCACTTCGACCTGGGGTAAAAAAAGTTTTCGATATAGGTATTCTCTATTATATAGTTTTGCTTTTTCAAGTCGCTGACAAATTCATTAATTTTAAAGAAATGAATGTGATCAGAGTTCTTAAGAGTATTAGGTTCAAATACATTATTTCGTAGTCTAGCTAAGTAACACCCTTCATTTGGAGTTCCCAAAATTAAGAGTCCATTTGAGGTGAGGTATTTGTGAAGATTTTTAATTACAGTTTCATAATTAGGAATATGTTCTATTACTTGACTGCATAAAATTACATCGAACTTTTCAATTAAATTTTCATTTATTTCTGTTAAGTCGTCTTGAAAAACATCTACATTGTTAAATTTTTCTTTTGCTCTCTCTACTCTAATACTGTTGTAGTCTAAAGCAAATAAGTCTATGTTATTTTCTTTTGAAAGCTGAATTAAATTTATGCCATCACCGCAACCTGCATCTAGTACTTTTAGTTTATGTTGACTTGATTTTCGTTCTTTTTTAAGTTCTTTTGAAATGAAATCCCATCTATTTACAAATGTATGATAGTACGCTGGTATTTGTAAGGTATCAATTTGAGAGTCAACATACCATGGGTTTTGTTTTAAAATTTCTTCATCAACTAGTTTCATTTAATACTCTTTTGTAAATATCGAACTTCTTTTTATTAACGGTATCTAATCCATGATTATTTAATGCAATATTCTTAGATTTTTTGCCCATTTGAATCGTTTTATCTATTTCAAATGATTTTATTGTTCTTACTATACTAGCAGTATCACCTTCTTTAAACAAATACCCGTTGTTGTTATGTTTTATTAATTCATGATGCCACTCAGTGTCGTATGCAATAAGTAGATTTTCTAAATAAGCTGCCTCGATAAGGCTGAATCCTCCCATTAAATTCAATGAAACATGTGATACTGCTCTGATTTCGAGAACTTTTACATGATCAACTGGGCCGTAGATATTTACGTTGGTTAAGCCGTCCAAATTAGATTTTAAAAAGGGTAGTCTGCTTCCCCCCCCAAGAATATGAAATACAGCTTTAAATTTATTTTGAGAAGATAATTCTCTGATTATTGTGCAGATATCGAATATGTAATTTTCATCCTCAATTCTTCCTGCAAAGCTAATGTTAAGCTCATTGCTCGGTTTATTTGTTTTTGGGAACTTAGTGAAGTCAATACCATGCTCGAACACATAGACAGATTTAGCTTTTTTAAACTTTTCATTAATTATGCTTTTGCGTATTGGTAGTATTGCATCCACTTTAGAAATGCAAAATAGTTCAATTTGTTTACTTGCACTTATAGATTGATAAAACCTGGGAATGGTACCAGGTTGAAGCCTTTCTCTTACTCCATAATCACAATGATATGAAATCACAAATTTTGAATTAGTTAAAAATTTAATAAAGTAACCTACAAGTCCAATCTTGTATGGACTGTTAGAGTGAATTATATTTGGACGAAAACTCATTAAAACTTTTACCCCTAATAAAAGAGAGTATGTCATTGTTATTGCTGGCATTTTTTTAGAAAAAGGAAATTCATAAAAATAAAAATTATCCTCAATTTTATGCTTTTTAAAACTTTGAGCATCGAAACTCCAGGTTTGGACTTCAAAATTTGCACTTGATACTTTGTGCATCTTTAAAGTGTTCAAGTTCCCAAACTTAGAAATTAAAGAACCTGAATCTCCACCTTCTGTTATCCTAATAACACGAGGGCTTGAGTGACTTTTCATATGTGTAAAGTAAAGTTTTAGAATTAGAGTTATAGTTAACAAGATAGGTGTAATGGCTATAAAGATTGTTAAGTCTATAGCTAATAGAGTTATAATTATAATTCTTTTTACACTGCGCATAAAGGTGTCTTTTTGTCCATAATATCGTACTATACTATTAAATTTTTGATATAGAGGCAATGTGACCAAACTTAAAGAATATATTGATTTTGCTGGTAAAGATGTATTTTATTTCATTCTTTTAGGAGGTTTCGTAGGTGTAGTTTTATCTATAGTTGAAGTATCTATTGGATATTTGCTACAAGCATTTTTGTTATACATGGGATTTGTCGATATTGATAAAGTAAACCTTGTAGGTCTTTTGAAAAATTCTAATAGGGATTACGTTATATTAATCTTTATAATAGTTGCTTTTTTAAGACTGCTATTAACTTGGATACGTTCAGTAATGAGCGGGAGGCTTATTGAAAATTTTAGAAGGAGACAAAGACATAGATTGAGTGAGTGGATTTTTAATGGAAAAAATGTATCTCTTTCAAAATATTTCTATTTATATGGTGATGTTTTGAGTTTTAGTTCAACTTTCTCAATGGAATTACAGGGCTTAGTAATAAATTTTATCTTTTTTATATTTTTATTACTAACAATATTTAAGATTTCTATTAAACTTACATTTATAACACTTCTAATTACTTTTATGCTTTATATCCCGTTAAAACTTATTAGTAAAAAAGTAAAGAAATCTAGTGAAGAAGTTATGAATGCAAACTCTGAAGGATTAAAATCAATAACTAGCACTTTAAAAAACTTAATTTTAATAAAAATATATAATAGAAGTGAATATGAGATAAAAAATATAAATAGAATGGTTGACCGATTTTATTTTGGTAGAATTGAGTTCTTTTTTTATGATGGATTACTTTCTTCAATTCCTGCATTTGTTGGTGTTTTAGTAATCTGTCTTATAAGCTTGTTTGGATTTGAAAGCTTTGTAAGCACAAAAGGAGATATTTTAACATTCTTTTATCTAGTGATTAGAATTAAGCAGTCAGTAACAGCATGTTCTAAACATTATTCTGGCATGAGTTTCTTAAGACCTCATTTTAAAGAATTTCATACTTGGTATAAAAATGACTTTAAAGAATTAGTGTCAAAAAATAATACATATCTTTCGACTTCCACAATAGTTGGGGACAATGTTGGGTGGAAAATACAAAATTTAAACTTTTCGTATGGAGAAAAAAAGATTTTTTGTAACTTGAATTTTGAGTTTAAACCAAATTCTCTTAATTTAATTTCTGGAGAGTCAGGAGTTGGTAAAAGCACACTACTGTTTATGTTAATATCTCAAATTGACTCTAATGGAATGATTAGTCTTGTCGTAGATAATAAACTTGTAGATTTAAAAACTATAAAAAGTGAACTTCTCAATTCAATCGGTTATGTAGGGCCAGAACCATATATTATTGAGGGATCTATTAGAGAAAACTTGCTTTACGGAATTAAAAAGGTTTCTGATGAAAAAATTTATGAAGCTATTAATACATCTAATTCTAATTTTGTATATGATCTCCCAAAAGGACTAGATCATAAATTAAACGAGAGAGGTGAGGGCTTATCTGCTGGACAAAAACAAAGACTATCATTTTGTAGAGCACTGTTAAGAACCCCCAAAGTACTTATTTTAGATGAACCAACTTCTAATCTAGATTCAGAGAGTGAAGATATTTTCATTGAGACTATAGGAAAACTTAGAGCTGATAAAACGGTTATAATTATTAGCCATAGTCAAAAATTTACTACAATTGCCGATACACATTTGAAACTATGACTATTTCTTTAATTGTTCTATTATTTATAATTGCTTTATTTATTAGACTTTGTGCTGTTAAGAAAACCGGTCTAAATGGTTGCGATGCGTTTTACTTTTTAATATGTAGAGAAGTATTCCAAAAAGAATTAACATTTAAAATTGATACAAAGAATAAATACTTATGTGAAGATCCTATTCAAAATTACCCACAAGGTTTTACATATTTTTTAGCTTTAATTCCGAATAGAGTTCTAGAGAAGTACTATTGGACAATTTCACCTATCATTGATTGTTTTGTTCTTTTAATTCCGCTTATGTTGTTTGATTTAAATCTACTATCTGTAATAATATTCGTTCCATTATATCTTATTTCTTTTTCAAGTATTTCAGAAACACTTTATCTGACTAGTCGCCAATTAGGTGTAATGCTTTATATCCTCAGTGTGTTAAGTTTTTATAATTATTTAAGTTTTAATACTCCAACATCTTTGTTTTTCACTGTTATTACTTTTATTCTTACTTTTGTAACCCACAAGTTTTCTTCACAAACCTTGTTTTTTTCAATGCTTTATTTTACTTTTGCTTTTAAGAGTTTTATTCCAGTTTTATTTTTTGTGGGTATTTATTTGCTCTGTATTTTATTAACTTCTGGACATCAGCTACAAACATTATTGTCTCATTTTGAATTTATAAAGTTTTGGACTAAAGAGCAGAAAATGATGGGTGCTCATCAACTTTTTGATAGTAACTTTTATAGTTCAAAAGGGTATCAATTTGAAAGTGTTTTTATGAAAAAATTAAAGTTTGTTAAAAAATATTTATTTGAAAACTCATATATATTAATTGTTATTGCCATACTTCTTTTAAATCAAGCTAATCTAAGTCATTTTGAATTAATAATGTTTCAACTTACACTTTTCGTGTATTTCTTTGGGGCTATTACATTTTTTATACCATTTATGAGAGGATTTGGTTTTGGAGCACAATACGGAAAGTATTCTTTAATTTTATTTATGTGTGGAATTGTTAATGTCGATGTAAGTAAGCTTGATTTAGGTATTTTCTTATTATCTACTTTCTTATACATTTTAGTCTTCTTTAAATTGTATAGGTTTTTTAAGTCCATTAGTTTAAGTGCTAATTCAAGGTCAGATAATCTCATAAATTTTTTAAAGCAATTTAAAGAGAAAAGAGTTTTCTGTCTTCCATCAAATTTAAATGACGAAATTGCTTATAAAACATCTCATCATATGATTTGGGGAACACATAGTTCACCATTAAAGCTTGTAAAGAGCTTTTACCCTGTACTTCAAGATAAAATTGAAAATGTTTTAGAAAAGGAGGAGGCAGAATTTCTAATCTTAGAAAAAAACTATATTAACAATCAATCAATTAACGTTCCGAAATGGGTGATAATTTTTGAGGATGATCATTTTTTTGTTCTAGAGAATTCGGAAATTCACTTTCATCCCTAACATGAACAACACCTTCTCCTGGACATAGTTCACATAACTTGAGTTTGTTAGAGAAATTATTTACTTGATGTCTAACTCTACAGTACTTTTTACCATTCCAAATTGAGTTGTAAAAATTATCCTCAAAGATATTTCCAAGAACATTATTACCTTTAGGGTCTCTACAACAAGAAACTACGTCCCCATTGACTTGAATTGATGTTGCAGAGTAAAGTTCACCGCAATAATTGTTAGGTCTTTGCTTAGGAATTATCTTTCCTTTTTTTATTTCATTAGGATCGTATATTTGATATTTTTCATCACTTGGTACGAATTGGTCCCATTCTTCAACTTTTCTAATACAACTTCCTATTATCTCATAATCATCAACACCACTTTTCTCTACATAATCTATAAACTTAGAGAGTTCATGTTCATTATGCTTCATTAAAATAAATCCAAGTTTGATTTTTGTTTTACCACCAACTTGTTTCTTATAATTAATGGCTTCTTCCATAGTTTTGAGTGCTTTATCAAGCTTTCCTCGAACTCGATAAGTTTCGTGGGTTTCTTGACTCATTCCACCAATCTGGAAGTTAACTTCAGATATTCCTGAATCTATAAGTTCTTTTGGTTTTACAAAGTTTCCATCTGTGCATGTATTAACATAAATATTTTTATCAGCTGCATAGCGAATCATTTTATATGCATCTTTATTCAGGAATGGTTCTCCCATAAAATAAAAAAATACCTCCTCTAGGGTATCTCCCATTTGATCAACAATATGATTAAATTGTCTAGTGGTCATGAATCCCTTTGTTCTTCCTAGGGTTCCATTACCAGTTTCACATATTGGGCATTTTTGATCACATGCATTTGTAGGCTCTATAATAACTCTCAATGGATTACCGAGTGATTTTTCTAGTCCTAAGACACTTGAAATTCCACAAAGAAAATAATTCCATTTTCTTTTGACCGTTGTTTTTCTTGTGAGGGCAACTTTTATAAAACTAAGTATGCGCCTTATGTTTTTTTTATTAAGTCTTGAAATCATTTTTATCCTGTGCACAAATTTTTAATTTGAATTAGAATAATAGTATATATTGGGGTAATATGCAATTTGAAACGATTTAGATTCGGATTGTAAATGTGTGGAATTATAGGTGCTTACTCTTGTAGTGAGACAATAAGAAAAAATGTAGAAGAACAAATACATAGTATTTCTTATCGTGGCCCAGATGAGTCAGCTGTCGCAAATATTGGTGATAAGATTGTTTTTGGCCATGTTAGGCTTTCTATTATTTCAATTAAAGATGGCCAGCAACCACTTCAAGACTCAAATACTGCCAATACAATAATATACAATGGCGAATTATATAATTATTTAGAAATTAGAAGTGAGTTAGAATCCTATTGGGACTTCAAAACGAAATCAGATACTGAGGTTATTTTAGCTTCTTATTCAAGGTGGGGTGCTGATTGTATTTCTAAGTTTAGAGGAATGTTTGCTTTTGCAATACATGATAAAGGAAAAAATAAGTTATATCTAGCTAGGGATCATGCGGGTATAAAGCCTTTGTATTTTTACAGGGGTGAAAATGAAATTGCCTTTTGTTCTGAGTTAAAACCGTTGGCAAGGATTCTTGAAACAAAAGAGTTGAATAAAGATGCCATAAATAATTTCTTGGCACTTCAGTATGTTCCAGGAAATGAAACAATTTATAAATCTATTTATAAATTGATTCCTGGAAATGTCATTGAATATGATATTTCTAACGACAATTTTGAAAACTACTATGTGGAACCAGTTAAATACAACTTTGACGAAGAAAGTTTTGAGTCTGTTTTAAATGAAACAATCCAGAAATATCTAAGAGCAGATGTTCCTGTTGGAGTGTTTTTAAGTGGAGGAATAGATTCAACATTAGTTTCATATTACGCTAAGAAATACATAAAAGAACTTCATTCTTACTCAATTCATTTCAGAGATGAAAAATATTCAGAATATGAATACTCTCAATATGCTTCCCAGAAAATTGGAACAATCCATCATGCATATGAATTATCAGAAAACGATGCTTTATATTTTTTAGAAAATATTTCTACAATTCAAGATGAACCAAATGGTGACTCCTCTTGTATACCCACATATTTTGTAAGTAAATTAGCTGCAAAGGATTTAAAAGTTATTTTATCTGGTGATGGAGCAGATGAGTTGTTTGGTGGCTATTCTATATATGAGAAACTAAGAAAAAACTCCAATACATTTTATAGGAAATTTTTAACTAGATTACCGTTACCTCACCGTTTTAAAAGAAGAATAGCGTCTAATGACTGGCTTTTTGAAAATTCTCGTTTAGTTTTGCCTAAAAATAAATTAAAAAAAATTATCAACTATGATTTAGATAATTATTTTTATAATAATGAGGGATCTGTTCAAAGCTATATGTTTCATGACTTTGATAACTATATGGTTGATGACGTCTTAATGAAGGTAGATAAAATGAGTATGAAGCATTCTATAGAGGTGAGGACACCTTTTTTAGATCAAAGAATTGTAACATATGCAAAATTACTTGATAGTAATTTAAAGTTTAATGACTTGCTTGGTGGTAAGGCCTTGTTGAAGCAAGAGCTAATTGAACTACTTGGTGATAAGTTTGTTAATCGAAAGAAGATGGGCTTTGGAATACCTTTAAATGAGTGGATGAGGACAATTTTTAAAAATGATATAGAAAATATTCTTTATAGTGAAGTGTTTTCAGACTATTGTGATGTTAGTGAATTAAGGAATTTATATAAAGACTTTGTTGCCGGAGAAGACTATTCTGCATTTTTTTATAATGTTCTAGTGCTTGGAAAATGGATTGGGCAAAATGATTAAAAGCAACATTGTAAAAGTATTCGATAAATTCACAAGTATAATTGCGAAATTTGTAAGTAGGTCTAAAATTGAAAATAAAGTGCTACATGTATCTTATAATGTCCACATTGCTATTAACACAAAAACTATTTTGAACAATAACGGTGTTAATGCTCATTATATGAGTATTGGTAAGTTTAATGGACATGAATCTGATTTTCATATCTCATTGTCTAAAAACCCATTGATTCGAGTCTATCAAGAACTTAAAGCATTTAGAATAATAAGCAAGTATAAAGTGGTGCATACTCACTTTGGCTTAATGCCTTCTCGAACAGGATGGGAATATAAACTCTTAAAAAAAAGAGGTATAAAGGTTGTTTATCATGCAAGGGGGTGCAATTCTCGTGATTGGCAAAAGAACTTTAAGTTGCAACCTGACCCTCTGAAAAATATTTGCTTCGATTGTGATTATAATAAAGTTCCTTGTTCTAATTATATTGGAAATATTAGAAGAACCAATGCGTTAAAGGTGTCTGATCGAGTTATAGCGACAACTCCAGATTTAATTGATTTTTTACCTTCAGGAGCTGAACATATGCCATTCTTTTCCCCTGATGTAGAAAGTGAGGAGTGGAGACCATTTGATTTTAGTAATGGTGTAAATATCATTCATGTTACTAATCACCCTGGAATTGAGGGGACAAGTGAAATAGTTAAAGCTATTGATGAGCTAAAGAAGGAAGGCCTTAAAATTAATTTTGAGTTTTTACAAAATGTCCCTCATCATGAATATATTTCAAAATTAAAAAATGCACATCTAAATATAGGAAAAATGAAAATGGGATATTATGCAAATGCTCAAATCGAGAGTATGGCTCATGGAGTCCCAGCAATTACATATATTAGAGATGAATATTTAAATTCAAAACTAGTGGATTCTGCATTAATTATATGTAACTTACATACATTGAAGCAAACAATTAGAGATTATGTTAATAATAAAGATATGATTCTCGATAAAAGGTCAAAATGTAAGGATACTATAAGTTTACTTCATAACAATAAAGCTTTATCGAAACAATATTCTCGTATTTATAATTCTTTTTGATAAAACTCATTAACTAATTTCGCAACCTCTTTTTCAGAATGATATTTTTTTATAAAAGTATAAGATTTCTGCGATAGTTTTAAGTATTCTTCATCGTTCAAGCTTAGAAACTCTTTTATTTTATTCTTTAAGTTATTAGGGTTTGCATTGATTATTGGTAGTTCACTTTTAAAATCTTCAGAAAGATATTTTAAGTCTTTATCTCTAATGTATGCCATGCTAGGTATTCCCAGTGACATAACTTCTACTGAAACTCCGCCATACCAACCAGTAAGACATTGATCGATTAGTAAATCGATATTATTAAAAAAACTTTTTATTTGTGAGTGGGGAATATTTTGAATCTTTTTATATTCAAATTTATAACCCTCTTGCTTTAACTCATTAAGTGCAGCTTCTATATACATTGTTCCTTTAATGTTTGAGTCTGTTGGAGCGTGAGCAATAACCCTTACTGAGTTAGGTGTTCTGGAGGTGAAATTTTTAGTCCATTCATTAAAATTGATAGAAGTATATGGAATGAATGACTTATTCTGACCTAAGTTATGCAGTACGTCTGGGTTTACTGAGAAAAGGTAATTCGCCCATCGTGACATCCTGTATATTTTTTTTAACTTTAATTTATCGGCTTTGTCAGAGTATGTACCGTAGTTTATTACTTTACAATGAGTATATTTGAAACTTTTTCTGCAATAGCCACCGATACGACCATCAGAGCCCTGAAACATAACAAAGACTTTTTTTCCAATTAGTCTAAGAAATAAAATATCAAGTCCAATTAAAAATGAGAGTATGAAATTATAAACTGTTTTTATATTCTTCTTGGTTGCCGAATCATCAGGCATTTCAAATTTATAGTCACCAACTAAACTTCTTCCGTTATTTAAGTGTATTATATCAGCACTTATAATGTCCCAAATGAGAAAAAAAAAGTTTTTGAAAGAAATCTGTTTGTCGCTTGAGCTTGATGAAGAGAAATTATTCATCTTTGTAAAATAACACTTACTATTCAACCCAATCATTCTCTCACCTGATGAGAGGTGACTTGGGTTAGAAGCAACCATGTCTTTAAGGTGGATGACTTTATAATGTTTCACTAATCTTACTCAATGACTCTTTTAATGGTTGATATTCATAGTTTTTGGTCTTTGCAATATCTCCAATTAAAGGTAGTGCATTAGCATCGTTTAGTTTGAATACAGGACTTTGTTTTAGAATTGAGCTGAAATATGTAGCAATGTCTTTAATATTTATTTCTTCTTTTCCTGCAAGGTTTAATACTTCAAATCCGTCATTAAATATTTGTGGAATGATTATTTTTGCTGCATCAGGAGCGAAAATTGGATTGATCTTTACTCCTCCATTTGTATCAATCATGATATCTTTTCCATTCTGAACATTTAAAAATAATCTTGGTATCAGCATATCTTCTGATTGATATGGTCCAAAGATAAAAAATGGTCTAATGATTTTAAGTGACTTAATACTATTTTTAAAACTAGATATTAATTGTTCTGCACTAAGCTTAGAATTTGCATAGAAATTATTTGAAAATAAACTAAGTTCACTGTCTTCTTTTTTAGGTAAACCGTCTGTGTTTTTGTAAACAGCACCGGTTGAAAAGTAAGTAAAGTTTTTAATGTTGTTCTTTTGTACCCATTTTGCAATTTGATATGGTAGTAATGTGTTTATAGTGAAAATGTCATCTGACATCTCTGGGAAGTTTCTAAAGTTTCTTGATTGAGCTAGATAAATGATGGAGTCTATGTCCGTAGGCAAGTTTTCAACCTTAAGTTTTAAAAGGTCGACTTCAATTTGCTGATGTCTTTTAAAAGATTCGATTTTATTAAGTTCTCTCCCTAGTAATATTGGTGTGAATTCATTTTTAACGATTTCATCAACTATGTGTGGGCCAAGGCAACCTGTTGCTCCAATTATTAATATTTTCATTCTAATCCTTCTACGTTAAATAGATCTTCCCAAATTGCAAGGTTGTAAAATCTCCATATCGTTCTATGATCTAATTGAAATACTTTTCCTTTATCTATCACCAAGGTGTCTAATAACCTGGAATTATATATCACTTCTTTTATATCATCCATATTTGAGTTCATCCATTGATTCTCAGGAGATTCAAACCCAGCTTTCTCTTTACGCCATATTACTTCATCTGGAAGTAAGCCTTCAAAATTTTTTCTCAAAAAGTACTTGGAAAATCCATTATGTACTTTTTGATTATTACTCAGGCTTAATGCTCTTTGCGTTATTGGTGGATAAACAAATGGAACTCTTGCTTCAATAGAGAACCTCATGGAGTTCTTGTCTTCGTATCGTAGGAGGTGGGGAAGCTGCTCTAATGTTAACTCTTTGATTTGTAGTTCTTTAGTACTTTTTTTGACATTAATGTAATCATTCTTTAAAGCCCTATTTATTTTTTCTTTTAAAAAAATACCTTTATTTTTGTTTTTTATAAAAATTTTTCTTATAGATAAGAAGTTGAAATAGAAAAAATATTTTATAATTTGAGTATAGTTAAGTTTAGAATTTCTTTTAATACTGATAATATCCTTTATGAGCTTTACATAAGAGAAGTTTAAAAGGTGCTCAAGTAGAACTGTTGAGTAGTATCTTTCATAGCCTAAGAATATTTCATCTCCTCCTTGGCCATCTAATAGCACTTTGATTTTAGACTCGTTAGCGACCTTCATAACTAAGTACTGCATTATTATTGATAGAGACCCTACAGGTTCTTCTTGGAAATATAAACATTCTTTAAGGTTTTCATTTATATCATTAATGGTAGGAGTAAAGATATTATGAGTTAAGTTTTTACTGCTAGCGAGCTTCTTCGCAAAAAATGATTCATCATTTTCTTGAGATATTGCAGTTATTCCAAAGAAGCTTCCATTTACAGAATCACTTGCAATTGATGATATAATTGAGGAGTCAAGTCCTCCTGATAAGCAAGTTCCAACTTCCACATCAGCAGTAAGATGTTCCTTTATAGACATTCTTATTTGATCATTTAGGTTATCACTGTTTTTAGTTTCGTTTATGTTAAAGTATCGATAAGTGTCTAACTTGTTATTTTTTATTATAAGATTATGACCAGCTTTTAACTTTTTTATATTTTTAAAAAAAGTATTTGTTGGATGTTCATCTAAATTCAAAATTAAATAATTTAATATGTTTTCTTCATTTCCAATTATTTTTTTTTGTGATTTTAGGAGTGGTTTTATTTCTGATGAAAAATAAAAAAAATCTTTATTATCTATATAGTAGAATGGTTTTATACCGAACGGGTCTCTAGATGCGAATAACTCTCTTGATTCTGAGTCATAAATTGCAAAAGACCACATCCCTAAAAGTTTTTTTACACAGTCTTTTCCCCATTTTTTATATGCTTCAATTAAAACTTCTGTATCAGATTCTGTCTTAAATTTACTACCCTCAACTCGAAGTTCATCCCTAATTTCTTTGTAATTATAGATTTCTCCATTGTAAATCAAGGTATAATTATCAGATTTAAAGGGTTGATCTGAATGTGGCTTAAGGTCAATTATAGAAAGCCTTCTGTGACCTAACAAGACATTTGGAAATTCACAGATACCATATGCATCAGGGCCCCTGTGTTGAAGAAGATTAAGGTATTCTTCAAAGTCACTTCTACTGATAATTTTATTTTTGGCTATATAACCTAATATTCCACACATATTTATTTGTTTAACCTAGTATTTTAAAGTCATATTTAATATTATTTTAATATGAAAATTCTTACTATTGTAGGTGCAAGACCTCAGTTTATAAAAGCAGCAGCTGTTAGTCGAGCAATCAATGAATATGATGATATTCATGAAGTTATTGTTCATACTGGTCAACATTTTGATGAGAGTATGAGTGATGTCTTTTTTCGCGAGATGTCTATTCCAGATGTTAAGTATAACCTAAAAATAAATGGCTTAACTCATGGAGCCATGACTGGGCAAATGCTTGAAAAGATTGAGGAGGTAATCTTAAATGAAAAACCTGATTGGGTTCTTGTTTATGGAGATACTAACAGTACTCTCGCTGGCGCACTTGCCGCTTCAAAATTACATGTAAAAGTTGCTCATGTTGAGGCCGGTTTACGCAGTTTTAATATGAGAATGCCAGAAGAGCAAAATAGAGTTTTAACTGATAGAATTTCTTCTGTTTTGTTCTGTCCGACTGAAAATGCAGTTGAAAACTTAAAATCAGAGGGCTTTGAATCATTATCAGTTAAAATAAAAAATGTGGGGGATGTCATGTTTGATGCAACACGTTTTTATGAGAAATCGATTGGAGATAAGGCAAGAGTTGAAATTGATGGAAAATACTTGTTAGTGACCTGTCACAGAGCAGAGAATACAGATAATCTCGACCGGTTTAAAGAAATTATTCTTGCTCTTAATGAATTGTCAAAGAAATATAAAATAGTTTTTCCACTTCATCCTAGAACAAAAAAAGTTATTGAGAATAATAAAATAAAGTTAGATTTTAAGCCAATTGAGCCTGTGGGCTATTTTGATATGTTAAAACTCATAAAAAACTCCGAATTTGTTATGACAGATTCTGGTGGACTTCAAAAGGAAGCTTATTTCCACCAAAAGTATTGCTTAACTATGCGAGATGAAACTGAATGGGTTGAATTAATAGAAAATAAAGTAAATGTACTAACAGGGGCATGCTCCAAAAAGATATTGCAAGAGGCAAGGAGAATAAGTAATTTAAAGTTTAACTCAAGTACAGATCTCTATGGGGATGGTAATAGTGCAGACCTAATCATAAAGTCCTTAATAAACCTTCAGAACTATGAATAAAATAGAGTTATCAGTCGTCATACCATGCTTAAATGAAGAAAACTATATATCAGATTGCATAGATAGTATTTTAATGGGGAAGTTTGATTTAGCTAAGTTAGAAATAATTGTATGTGATGGTGGAAGTACGGATAAAACCTTGCTGTTATTAGAGGGCTTTAAAAGCAGGTGTAATTTAAAGATAATACATAATGAATTTCAAAAGACACCTTTTGCTATGAACCTAGGAATAAAAAATTCAATAGGTGATTATATTGCAATTGTAGGAGCCCATTCCAAATTACCATCAAACTATTTCAGTGATTTAATAAAATCTTTACATAACTTAAAAGCAGATAATGTTGGGGGAGTTTTAGAAACATGTGTAAAAAGCGATAATAAACTTTCTAATTCTATTGCGGCTGTTCTTTCAGACAAGTTAGGTGTCGGCAACTCTACATTTAGAACTGGAGCAATAGAGCCTACACAAGTAGATACAGTTCCTTTTGGATTATATAAAAAAGAAATATTTAATGAGTTTGGCTATTTAGATACTCGTTTAGTAAGAGGGCAGGATCTTGAGTTTAATAAAAGATTGATTACAGCTGGAAAAAAAATAGTACTCATTCCTGAGATAAAATTAAAATATTATTGTAAAGAAAGTCTTACCGGAATATTTAAGCATTACTTTAGAACAGGCTATTGGGTTATTAATTTACCAATATTAACTTCAAAGTTAACAAGTGTTGGCGTTAGGCACATTACGCCACTCTTTTTTAGTGTCGGATTTATTGCTAATTTACTTTTTTTATTTTCCGGATATAAATACTTGTTACCATTTTATTTGATTTATCTGATGATTATTTCAGTAAGATCTTTTCAGATTAATAATGAGAAAAGAAGTATCGTACTACTTATTTTAACATTCTTTTGCTTGCACTTTTCATATGGTCTAGGATCGTTATATGCAGTAAATGAGTTCTTTTTTAAATGTTTGATTGGTCTCTTGAGTCGACTGATAGCTTGTTTGATATTTATATTAGCTCTTCCAATATTAATTTTAGTGTCTTTAATAATTAAATTTACTAGTAAAGGACCAGTTATTCATTGGTCAAAGAGAGTTGGAAAAAATAATAAAATATTCCTAATGCCGAAGTTTCGTTCAATGTATATAGACACTCCAGACGTTGCAACTCACTTATTAAATAACTCTGAGTCATTTATAACCCCCATAGGAAAAGTTATTCGAAAGACTTCAATTGATGAATTACCGCAATTACTCTCTATAATAAAAGGTGATATGAATTTTGTTGGACCTCGCCCAGCTTTATTTAATCAAGATGATTTAATTGAATTAAGAAAGTTTTATAGTGTTGATAAGATTAAGCCTGGGGTTACTGGATGGGCACAAATAAATGGAAGAGATGAAATTGAAATTCCATTAAAAGTGAAACTCGATACAGAATACTTAATTAAGAGAAGTTTCTTTTTTAATATTAAAATAATCTTTTTAACTTTCTATAATGTTTTATTAAAGAAAGGTATCAAGCATTAATGAATTGTGCTAATATCACTTTTTAAACTTTTCTCTTCCTTGAAGTCAGGCACATACTCTTCAACACATGTTTGTAACAAGATCTTAATTTCTCTTGGATTTAAGACTTGTGACTTATCTATTATATTATCAACGACACTTAAGAAGTCCTCCGGGATTTCACGAGCACAAGCAACTCTAACACTTGGATGGGGCGTTTCTGTCGTATTTTCATCGTTGGCAAGAAGTTCTTCAAATAATTTCTCGCCTGGTCTTAATCCTACAACTTTAATTTCAATATCTTCATTTGGAGTTAAGCCAGATAACTTTATCATTTTCTGTGCGAGATCATAAATTCTTATTGGGTCACCCATGTCGAGAATGAAAATCTCTCCACCGTAGCCCATAGAGCCAGCTTGAAGTATTAATTGAGCTGCCTCTGATATAGACATAAAATATCTAATTACATCTTTATGAGTAACTGTTACTGGTCCACCATTTTTAATTTGTTCTTCAAATAAAGGGATAACACTTCCATTGCTACCAAGTACATTACCAAATCTAACGTTGGTGAACTTAGTTTTGTCATCACTTAATTCTTGGCAGATCATCTCTGCAATTCTTTTAGTGGTTCCCATTACATTAGTAGGGTTTACTGCTTTATCAGTAGAAACCATCACAAAGCGTTTCACTTTTGCTTTTTTTGCAGCTTTAGCTAAGGTATAGGTTCCATTAACGTTTGTTAGTATCGCTTCAACAGCATTAGACTCCATTAAGGGAACATGTTTATAGGCCGCTGCGTGGTATACATTATCTATTTGATGCTTATTGAAAACTTCGCTGAGACGAATAGGATTTCTTATATCTGCAATTATAGGAATAATTTCTAATTCAGGATACTTCGACTTAAGCTTTCTTTCTATCTCATAAATAAAATACTCACTAATGTCTAGAAGTATAATTTTATTCGGTTTGAATTTACAAATTTGATTTGCTAATTCACTACCAATTGAACCTCCTGCACCTGTAACAAGTATAGTTTTGTTTGTAAGCATCTTTCCGATTGAGTTTAGGTCAAGTTGTTTTGGGTCGCGACCTAGGAGGTCGTCTAGCTTTACTTTTCTTAGAGATGATAAGTTGACCTTTCCATCTATAATATCTTTTGTATTAGGAAGTACTTTTACGTCTACTTTAGGAATTGATTCACAGTATGTAACAATTCTTCTAAGCTCGCTCGAAGTCGCTGATGGAATTGCAATATATACTTGAGAGATATTTTTTTCTTTGGCAACTTTATTTAGATCAGAGATTTGCCCTAATACCTTTATCCCGTGGATAGTTCTTCCTTTTAGGTGAAAAGAGTCGTCTAAAATACCTATAATATTTATATTTTTATTATAGTACCTTTTAATATCTCTAACTAATTGGTCACAGGCCTCACCTGCACCCAAGATAACTGTTCTTTTCCCGTTTTTGTAACTCTTAGACTCCTTAAGAATTCTATATATAAATCTACCTCCACCAGTGCTTAAAATTAGTAGGCAAAAATATATAAATAGCGAAGATCTAGGAATCATCAGCATATTATCAGTTGTATAAAATATGAATGTAGAAAGGGATACAGTTAAAAATGAAGCCTTAATAATCTGCTTTAAATCATGTGTACTCGAAAAGCGCCACATACCTCTATATAAGCCAAAACTTATGAATACTAAGCACTGAACAGTGGCGATAATTAGCAATTTTATATGAAGGTTTGGAAGTCGATCTATTACATTGTAATCAGTTAAGCTATATCTTAGTGCTACAGCAATTAAAAAACTTGCAAAACCCATGAATAAGTCATGGAGAAATGCTAAAAATATTTGGTAGTTATATTTCATTAATTTCATTTAGAGGCTTAATTTAGTATAAAAATTTGTTTTTAAAAAGTTAAATAGACTTAATTATTCGTCGGTAAACACTTAAGAGCTCTTGTGCTTCTTTTTCCCAATTACACTCATTTTTAATAATTAACTTTGCATTCTTACTCATAGTTTCTAATTCATTGAAATTATTAATTAACAGTTCAATGTTTTTTAATATATCTGAGGGAGATTGTGGATTAAAAGTAATACCAATGTTGTGCTTTGTGACAAAAGCTCTCCATAATGGAAAATTTGAGCAAGCAATTGGGATTCCAGCAGAAAGATACTCATAAAACTTATTAGGATTTGCATTAATATGATTTGGCGCAGGAAGAAAAGGAATAATACCAAGTTTTGATTTAAGCAGGTATTCCTTCATTTGCTCTCTATTGATTTGGCCCAAGAACTCAACATTTTTCCATCCATCTGATTTTTTAACTTTATCCTCGAAGTTAGAGTTATTAAATGTACCAGCGAGATAGAGCTTTATTTTTGTATTTTTTAAAGATTCAATAAGTTGCTCTATTCCTCTTATTTCACTTATGGCACCAACATAAAAAATAGAATTTTCTTTTTTGTTCCAATCTTGATTTAAATGAATAAACTCACTCATAATTGGGTAGTTTCTTAATAGAGATACATTCTTATTTATCTTGGAAACTCTTTTAACGATTTCATCGTTTACAGTAAATATATGACTCATAAAAGGTAAGGTTACGGACTCAATTAACTTCATTAAAAGAGAAAAGCATTTAGCTTGAGCCTTGTTAAGATAGGGCTTTGAAAGTATTTGGGCAGGTGAGTCCTCATGCATATCAAATATAACTTCTTTGCCTTTAAGTTTTAATAATAGACCCATAAATAAAAGTTCTGGGTCGTGAAATTGAAAAACTTTAGCATCTTCTAAGCGAAGCTTTTTATACATAAACCATTGAGTTTTAAATATTCTTTCAATTCGTGAACTTGGCTTAGGAATTGATTGGATATTAACTCCGTTAATCACTTGATCATCAATACCATCTGCTACAATCAATTTAACATTGTAGTTATTATTAGATAGATAGGTACACTCTTTGTGAAATACACGAGTATCACCTCTAGGGTGAACTGTGGTAAAATGAACTATATTCATGACTTAAGTTCGCCTTTATTCAGAAACTTCTCAAATATAAAAAGTATTATAAAAGTTATGATTAAATATCTTGGAATCAGTATATGATTAAATCCAGAAATTGTTGCTAGTTTATAACTTATGAAAACAAATAGTCCCATAAACAAAGGAGTTCTTCTTTGATTTATAATAATGCCTAATAGTGATTTGATCAGAAAACCAATATATAGTGGAGAGAGTAAAACTCCCAATAATCCAAAGTTTGCCCAGGCTTCAGCCATATAGTGACTGACCATGTACCCAGATACTTTCTTGTCTTTTTCATCTTTCTTAATTTTATTCATAATTTGTTTGGCTGAGTTTTCTTTATATTCAAAGCCCATCTTTTCTATTGTTCGAGAAATACTACTTAAGCCAATATGTTCAATTTGTTCGGGAAAGTAATACACACTTAAGTAATTCCCAAATGTTTGAGAGTAAATAATTCTATTCTTTATTCCTGAAAGTAAATTTATAGGGTTTTTCTTATAAGTGACATAATAGGATGAGATCATTAACACTATAATGCTGATAATGGTGAGAGCAATTGCCTTAAAACCAATATTATTTTCTAGAGTATAACAGAAAACTAAACCAATAAATAAGAATGCAATTCCCGATTTATTTAAATTAATACTTACAAAGAAAATGCTCATTGATAAAAAAAGAGAAAATATAATTACATTCTTGTAAGTCTTTTCGTTTAAAAACCTCAAATAACTTGAAAAACAAAAAATAATAATTAAGTGCATGCCCACAAGCTCTTTTAAGTGAACATTGGCAGGGAAGTTAAATGTTAATTGATTTCTTAATTGAGCTGCTTCAAGTTTTGTGATTGAAAGCATCTTTAGCTGTGGGATAAAGCCAATTTTATAAATAATATAAGATGTGAAAATTATACTAAATAAAAGAAGAATTAACTCAAACCTGCTAACTAATAATGTCGGTTTATTGTAATACTCTAATATATTATTTTTGAAGTTAAGCTTTTTAAATAATTTATCAGACAGAAGCATTCCTAGTGGAAATGCAATTGCAATCCAAGCCATAAAGAAATTTACAGTTATTTTAACTGATTCAAAATGCTCGGCTGGAATTGATTTAAGCCCCCAGTATAGGTTAGGGGTATCTGATAAAAGAAAAATAGCTAGAAATGACATTAAGCCAAACTCAAAAAAATAATACCAATTAGCAAAGTGCACAGGCCTCTCATTAATTGGTATGATAAATTTATGAATTATTACACTACCGAGCAAAAAGCTTATAAGTGCGATTATTATGCTTATAACTTCCATTTAATCACTTTTTTTTAAAATTATCTTAGCATATAGGTAATATAAGTCTATATTTGGGTATAGGTTGGAAATGAAAGTTTTATTAATTACAGTACGTTCAGATATTGGTGGGGGCCCGAAACATGTAAGTGACTTGTTGAGTCACGGAGGGAACGCAGTTGATTATTATATTGCAGCTCCAATTGATCAGTTTTTCTCTGAAAACTTCAAAAAATTAGCTCGTGAATTCATTGGAATACCATTTAGAAAGTTTTCTTTATTAGCTTTTATAAGGTTATTATTATTTTTGAAAAAGAATGAAATTAACATAATACACTCCCATGGTAGAGGAGCTGGACTTTATTCACGTCTTTTAAAGTTATTTGGATACAAAGTGATTCATACTTTTCATGGTGTTCATATCGGGGAAGGGGTTATTGGTAAAATTAAACTTTTAGTTGATAAACTTCTTGTTGTGATGACAGATAATTTTATATGCGTATCTAGTGGAGAGCTTGATGAAGCTATTAAGCATAAAGTAACTCGTAAGAAAGATACTATTGTCATACCAAATGGAGTTGAAATCTTTCCATATGCTGAAAAAGTGAATAATGATCCTCTTGTAGTTGGAACTCTTAGTCGATTAAATCATCAAAAGGGGATTGATATTCTTATAAGCTATATTGCAAAAGTCGTAAAAGAAATTGATATTCCATTTGTTGTAAAAATTGCTGGAGATGGAGAAGAAAAGTTAGCCATTGAATCTAATATAAAAAGTAAAAATTTAAGTAAGTATATTGATTTAATTGGGGCTACTAGTGAGCCACAAAAATTCTTAGATGAAATAGATATTTACATTAGTTTTGCTAGGTTCGAAGGTATGCCATTATCAGTTTTGGAGGCTGTTAGTAAATCTTTACCTTGTATACTTTCTGATGTTGTGGGTAATAATGATATCATAAAGGATAATTCAATAGGTTACCTCTTTAACTTAAGTGATTATGAAAGCTTTAAGTGTGAGTTTTTGAATATTATGAAAAGCAAATCCGAGAGAGATGAAAAATCAAGATTAGCTCATAAATACTTACAGGATAATTTCTCAATCGAAAATATGATAAAAGAGACACTGAAGGTTTATAAATGAAGATTTTGTATGTCATAGACCAAAATATTGAAAGTGGTAAAACTTCTGGGATTATTCATAAGATTAAAAACAAAATTGAAATTTGGTCTCAAGAAGGTGTTACTGTTGAAATTATGTCTCTTTATTCTTTTAAGCTGTATGATTCGAACTTAAAATTAATAGATGATTCTAAAAGTTATAACCTTAAAAGACATGGTCGTTACTTCACTCTTGCAAGAATGCTTTATTCGACCTTTCTTTTATATAATTTCTTAAAAAATAATAATTATGACCTGATGTATATTCGGCAAAGACCGTATATGCCCTTTACGCAAAGATGTTTTAAATTAATTAAAACGGTTATAGAAATTAATACTTATGATGTCGGTGAATATAAGGCAATTTCAAAGGCAATGTATATAATTAATAATTTAACACGTGATCGTTTTTATAGACATGCTCGAGGTTTTTTGTGTGTCACAAAGGAGCTTGAGGATATTTTTTCGAAACAATATAATTTACCAAGCCTTACTATTGCTAACGGGGTGGATTCTTCAAAATATATAATAAAAAATAATATAAATGAGAAACCTCGACTTGTGTTTGTTGGTTCTCCTGGTTATGAGTGGCACGGTATAGATAAAGTTGAATATCTAGCAAATAAATTGAAAGAATTTGATTTCCATTTAGTAGGGATGGATGGAGTGAACAGAGATAATATTACCTATCATGGTTATTGTTCACTTGAGAAAACAAAAGAAATTGTTGGGGCATGTGATGTCGGTATATGCTCTCTATCTTTACATGTTAAGGATATGGATGAGGCAAGTCCACTTAAATCTAGGCAGTATTTGGCTCAAGGACTACCAGTTATATATGCCTATAATGATACAGATATGAAAGGTGATGAAAGATTCGCTCTAAAGATTGCCAATTCAAAAACTAATGTAATCTCTTCGTTGGAAAATATAAAGCATTTTGTAGAAGAGGTCTATTCAAACAAAGATATTTCTGTTGAGGCCAAGGAATTTGCAAAAAACATTCTTGATACCTCCATTAAAGAGAAAGTTAGATTGAAATTTTTAAATGAAATTAAAAATAAAATGCATATTATCTATTTGATAGATCAAAATATTGAAGAAGGTAAAACTGCAGGGATAGTTTATAAGGTTAGGGACCAAATACAACAGTGGGAAAGAGAAGGTATACATGTGCGCTTAATCTCTCTCTATTCTTTTAAAGTGTATGATACAAACTTAAATTTGATTGATAGTTCTTACTTTTTTAGTATTAATGCTCATAATTCATTAGTAACGTTATTTAGATTATTCTACTCTACATTAAAACTCTTGTTTCATTTGAATTCCTACTCTGTGGATCTTATATATATGAGAACTAGGCCTTATATGCCATTTACAAGGTTAGCACTAAAAAATAAGAAAATCATTATGGAACTGAACACAAATGATATTGAAGAGTGGAAAAGCTTAAATAAAATAATGCATATTTATAATTTAAGTACTAGAAAGTTGTTTTACTCATTAGCTATTGGTTTTACTGCTGTAGGAGATGAAATAGCTAAAATTTATGAAAGCTTCAATAAGCCAATAAAGATAATAGGTAATGCAATCAAAGTAGAAGATTATAAACTAATTGAAGAAACAGGTAATGAAAGGCCAAGAATTTGTTTTGTTGGATCCCCTGGCTTCCCTTGGCATGGAATTGATAAAATACGGTTTTTAGCAACCAAAGTACCTGAAGCAGATTTTATTTTTATTGGAGAGTCAGGAGAAGATTACGATAATGTCAAGTTTTATGGATATTGTTCTTTAGATAAGGTAACAAATTTACTACATACTTGTGATATTGCAATAGGCACCATGTCTCTTCATGAAAAAGGAATGGACAGTACATCTACAATTAAAACTCGACAATATTTAGCTCAAGGATTACCTATCTTTTATGGATATAGAGAAACAGACTTTACTTCTAAGGAGGATTTCTTATTAGAGTTACCTAATACTCCTGATAATGTAACTAGAAATGTAGAAAAAATTAGAGAGTTTATATTTTACTGTTTTCAGAATAAAGAACTTCGAATTAAATGTCGCAAATTTGCAGAGAGCTTCTTAGATGTGTCAGTCAAAGAACACCAAAGAGTAGAGTTTATAAAAAAAGTTTATTTTGATTCACAAACAAAGAAGTAGTGATATTTAAAGAACTTCACATGAAATTCTTTTTTAACATTAAAGTTCTTAACTAGTTCATTTCTTATTTTTGACTTTGGAAAGCCTGAGCTAGCAATTTCCCAATAGTGTTCCCCATCAAATTTCCATTTTTTATAAAATTTTGGAAGTACAAGGTTAAAGTAGAAACTAACTTTCTTAGGTAGCCTAATAAAAAACTCTAATAGATTTATATTGGCATAGGGAAGAGATAATATAAGGAATTTAGTTTTACTCTTAATTTTGCTTATGGTTGGTGCAAATTTCTCATAGGGAAGGTGCTCTAAAACTTGCGAGCAGATAATAAGATCAAATTTTTCATTAACGACTTTATCAATATCTTCAACTGAGCCTAGGTAATCAGGTTTTAAATCATCAGCAATATCTAGAGTTTTAACAGTCATGCCTTGGTTTTTTAAGTAGTCGACAATCACACCATCACCAGGTCCAATGATAAGAACTGATTTCGGATTCAAGGCCATTGCCTCTCTTAATTGGTGCCAATAAGAAGTCCAGCGATTAAAGCTTGTATAGTTTTCAAAGTGGTAATGATTTTTATCAACTTGTTTCATAATGACTCCAAAAGCTCCCTCTGAAACCTCTCCTTAGAAAACTCCTCCGCTCTAGCAAGCAGATCCTTAGCATCTTTTGTTTCAAATTTATTTACGGCCTCTATTAAAGCGTCAACAGTGGGTTCATTGAAAAAGTTCGCAGTTTTCTCGTCTTGGGTTTCAAGCACACCACCATAACCATAGGCTATAAGTGGGCAGCCAGATGCATTGGCTTCAAGAGGAGTGATTCCGAAATCTTCAACACCTGGAAAGATAAAGGCGCGGGCACGGGCGTAGTGCATAATTATAGTTTCACGATCAACGCGACCAAGAAATTGGATATTTGGGTTCGCTATTTTTTTTAGAGAAGAAATCTCTTCCTCGCTTCCACCGCCTATGATTTTTAAATTGTGGCCGAGTTTATTAAAGGCCTGGATAGCGAGATCCACTCTTTTATTGGGAGCAAAGGCCGTGACCATAAGATAGAAGTTTTCTTTTTTAGGTAGTGCTTTTTGTGTTTCTCGAAAATCTGCCAAATCAACAAATGGGTAAACGACTTTACTTGGAGTAGCTTTACCATATTGTTTATGTACTCGTTGTTCTACGAATTTTGAATTTGGTAAGAAGAGATCTACATTTTTATTTGAGCGCTTATCCCACAATGTAAGATAGGGGCGACAGATATGAGCTGCAATTCTAATTGGTAGGGATGCATGACCAAAGTAATTTTCAAATTGATCATAAATATAGCGCATAGGGCTATGAATATAACAAACATGCTTAGAGCCTTTGGGCTTTTTCACACCTTTGATTACACAATGTGATGATGAAATAACGATATCGTAATCACCCTTTATCTTTAGGAGACTCGCAGCAAGTGGCATAAATGGTAAGAACTTTCGGTAATGTTTATAAATGCCAGGGATGCGATCTAGAAAAGATGTATATATTTTTCGTGACTCAATTGTTGGGCTAGTTGATCCCTTGTCATGAATAAGAGTGTAGATTGGTGCTTCCGGAAATAATTCACAGATTGCCTCTAATACTCTTTCGCCACCACGAAAACCCGTGAGCCAGTCATGTAGAATGACGACTTTTTTATTTTGAATATTCGCTGGAAGTTCTATTTTATTCATAAACTGAAATTACCCTTAATGATGGTAGTTGTTAAGAAATAGTTGAAGTTGCAATGTGTCTAATTGGAGTATTTTCCGATATTTAGTACATCAATATCTTTTAGTTGTTTGCAATAACTCCACAAAAGGAGTTTGAATTGCCAACGATATCAATATTTTTTGGAATTATTATTAAAATTTACTACAGAGAGCATAATCCACCGCATATTCATGCTTTCTATCAAGGTTTTGAAGCTGTTTTCTCAATTAAAAAGGCACAAAAAGTTACTGGTAAATTCCCTATTAAGGCCGATAAGATTGTCTCTGAGTGGATAAGTAAGCATCAAGTAGGTTTGATGGAAAATTGGAATTTAATGCAAGAGGGTAAAGAGCTTTTCAGAATTCCAGGAGCTGATCAATGAAAAAAGTATTAAATATTAAAGTTCTCGAACACACTTTAGAGTGTGAACTTAGTGATGGTAAAATTTATCAGTACGATATGTCTGATTTATTATTTTCTGAAGCTGAAATGGAGCAAGAATTGAAGAATCCTGTATTTTTCAAAAAAGCTTTTATAGAGCTTGGTGCTGTTGCTTGGCCTAATGGCTACGAAATTCACGCAGAGACAATTGCAAGAGATGGAAAAGTTATTTCAGAAAAAGCGTCGTAATGGTTCTAATAAAGAAAAACTCAGGTGAAAAAGAACAGTTCTCTAAGGATAAATTAGTTTATTCATTAATTTATGCTGGTGCGAGTAAAGATTTAGCTCGTAAGATTGCTGATGAAGTTTATGGGAAGTGTTTTAGTGGTATGAGCACGCGAAAAATATATTCTTTGGCCTTCGCTAAATTAAAAAAAGTAAGTCGAAGCCTAGCTTCTCAGTATTCAATTCGTAAGGCCTTACTTGAACTAGGTCCTGATGGTTATCACTTTGAAAAATTTATTGCCAGCCTCTTTGAGGCCAAAGGTTATAAGGTTAAAACTAATCAAGATAAACAAGGTCGCTGTGTAAGGCATGAAGTGGATGTGATTGCGACACGAGCGACTGAGGTTAATTATTGTGAGTGTAAATTTCATAATCGCTCTGGCATAAAGAATGATCTTAAAGTTGCTTTATATGTAAAGGCCAGAGGGGATGATTTAAAAGAGAATAAGGAAAATAATCTCACTCGTTTCTGGCTTATTAGTAATACCAAGTTTTCTAAAGATGCTATTCAGTATTCTGAATGTGCAGGACTTAAACTCTTAGGCCCAACTTATCCAAGAGAGAGTTCGCTTATGTATTGGATTAAGGAAACCCGCAATCATCCGATTACAAGTCTTACCACTCTTAAAAAACAAGATACTAAAGCGGTGTTAAAAGCAGGAATTGTAAATATAAATGAACTTTTAAAGAGTAGAGCACTTCTATCTAAAATTGGATATACAGATCAACAAATAGAAAAAATCTTTAATGAAGTAAAAGAATTAAAGCGAGTACACGCATGAACTTAACTTTTATTGGTGCAACTGAAACAGTAACTGGATCTATGATTCTTGGGAGAACCAATGGTTTTTCTTTTTTGGTGGATGCTGGATTATATCAAGGACTTGATACTCCTAAGGTTGATCAATCAGAAAAAGAATTAGATGAATTAATTAAGATAAAAGAATTAGATGCTATCTTTTTAACTCATGCTCACCTTGACCATTGTGGTTATATACCAAGGCTTTTTAGATTAGGATTTAAAGGAAAAGTATATTGTACTGAAGAAACAAAATTGATTGCCAAAGTGATTATGAATGATAATGCTCGTATCGAACAAGAACGAGTAAAAAAACATAATAAGAAAATTACCAAAGAAAAACTCAAGCTTGAACCATTTTATTCAATTGAAGATGTTACTCGTGCCTATGCTGCGTTTTCTACAGTTAAATTTAATCAAAGCTTTGTTATTGGTGGAGTAAAGGCAAGCTTTATCAGATCTGGTCATATACTAGGTGCTGCAAGTATATTGATGGAAATAGAAGCTAAAAGATACCTATTCTCAGGAGACATTGGTAAGGAAGAAGATATTTTACACTTACCTAAAGAGTATACTCAGGAAAAAGTAGACTACCTGGTAATGGAATCAACCTATGGAGATCGTCTACATAGTATGGAGTCAGTACAAGATCAGTTAAAAAGTATTTTAGAAAGTGCACTAAAAGCTAAAAAAAGAATTATTATTCCAGCTTTTAGTTTTGGCCGTTCACAAATGATTCTTAGTCTTTTGACAGATATTTTTAATGAGAGCAAAGAGCTTAAAATGCCAGTTTTCTTAGATAGTCCTATGTCCAGTGAGATTCTAACGATATATGAAATGAGCACACAAGAATTAAAAGTGGATAAGAATCATATCAATGCAATGAAAGAGAATTGTCGTATTCTCGAATTTCCAAAAGAGAGAGAATCAATTCTACAAAAAGAAACTCCTTATATCGTACTAACAAGTAGTGGAATGATAAGTGGTGGTCCTGCTCTTTATTATCTAGAAAAGTGTGGTGGACTTGAAGATACGATAATTCTTATTACTGGATATCAAGCTCGCGGAACTTATGGTTATGATTTAACTCATGAGAATTTAAATCTTTTTCTTAATGAAAAAGACTTTGAAGTGCGTGCTGAAATAATTAAGCTTTCAGGTCTTTCTAGTCATGGAGACCAAAATGAACTTATTCACTTTGCTAAGGCCTATGGTGCTGAAAAAGTTTTCTTAGTTCATGGGGAAAAGTCATCGAAAGAAACTCTAAAAGAAAGACTTAGTGAACTCTCTTTTGACGCAGTTATTCCAAGTGCATCCGAGTCTGTTGAATTAGATTAAATTGTGTTATAATAAGGCATAAGGAAGGGGAGTAAATGATAAATTTTTACCATTTACCCGGGCTCAACCGCCCAAGAGGTTTAAAACGAACTAAGAGATGCCAGAACAGTTAACTAGAACTTTCCCCTTCCTTAATTTCTAACTATATTAAAAACTAAAAAAATGACCTTCTTTAATAATAAATCATTGAATTTATTCACAATTGAACTTGCCGGTATGGTGGAAAAGCTTGATAATTAAGTATGCTTACGACTCGTGATAAAACATATAAGGCAATATATTGGTCATTAATTTTTCTATGTTTAGGATTTCTATCCTCGCCAACTATTGTTTCCTTATTTCACATCGTCATTTTAATTCCAGTTTTTATTTGTTTTAAAAGATTAAAACCAGAAATTAGTATTCCAAAGTCATCTTGGATTTTGATTTTACTCTTTAGCTGGGGATTGATTGCAACAATTGGAAATTTTCCAACATTAATAAAGCCAGTGAAGGCTTTTCAGGAGTTAAAATTCTATCTCTTTGGTGTCGGAGTTATTTTTCCTCTAATTTATTACTTTGATCGTGCAACTACTTTTGAAGTTAGACGCCTAATTAAAATAACGAGTTTTATAATTATTTTGGCCTTTATCAATGGTGCTATTAAATCATACTTTAAATTTGATATTGTGAAGTGGAGCTATAACCCAGACTTTCATATTCGCACAGGTGGCTTCTCTCATTATATGCGCTACGGTTATGCCAGTGCCTTCTTATTCTTATTAGGTCTAAATGCGTATCTTAATAGAGATTATTTAAAAACTTTATTAGATTCAGCTTTAATTAAGTCTTCAATTATTATTTCATTATTAGCAGTAGCGACTTCTCAGACACGCGGAGGCCTATTGGCCTTATTAGTTTCTGTGCCCTTTGTTCTACTTAGGTACAAACCTAGAATTGGAAAAGCTCTTTATGGACTAGGAGCTGCATTCTTTTTATTAATTATCTTTGCCACAGTTACAAAATCATTTAGCTCGCGCTATCTCAATGTTTTTCAGGGCAGTAATAAGGTTAGACTTTCACAGTTTCAAAGTGCTCTTTATGCTATGAAAGAAAATCCTATTTTAGGCTTAGGTGCTAATCAGCTTTCATATAATGTTCCTAAAATAAAAGAAAAATATGATCTACATGCTAAGAATTATACAGGCCATGCTCATAATATTTTCTTAGAACACGGTGCAAGTTTTGGAGTATTAGGAATTGTCTTTTTATTAGTTTTCTTTCTCATTTGGTTTTTTGAAATGGTGAGTATTGGGGATTCGTTTGGATGGGCCATGGCAAGTTATATCATTGCATTCTTAGTGGCAGGACAAGTTGAAAATCTATTTGATAATACCAATTCTCATATGCTCTTTTTTCTCTATTCTCTTTCTCAGGCCTATAAACAGACTCGCTTTCGAGCTTTAGAGTTTTAATAAATTGAATAATTATTTTTGCAGTGCTATAATGGCGTTAGGAAGGGAGCAAGTGATGAATTTACATCATTTGCCCGGGGACCACACCCCAAGAGATCAACTTCAACGATTATATGCCAGAGCGAGGAGCTTGAACTTATCCCTTCCTTATTTTTCTTAGTGCAAACATATCAGCAGCTAAATTTAATCCAAGTACCTATAAATTCATCTCTATGACATAGTGTTTAATTGCTCAGTATCAGTGTTCAATTAGAGCTACTTTATGTTATAAATTTCAAAAGGTTTTATGAGATGAGAAGACAAGCAAGATCCTTGGATTATACCCAAAGAGTATTAGATTTAATTATTGTGTATGCCGCCTGGTCGCTGGCGTACTTTTTAAGATTTGTTCTAGAAATTGGTGGTGATGCCAATGGAACTGAAGCCTCTTTTTATTTTAATTTTGGGTTTCTTTTATTAATTACGAGTCTTATTGCTTTTAAAAATTCAAATCTCTATGACAAAATGCGAATGGAGATTCAATCTAAAGAAATAATTGCTCAAGTGAAAGCAAACTTTATCGCTTTCTTTGCCTTTTTAATCTTAGCTTTCTTTATTTCAAATTACCGTATTTCAAGAATCATGCTCTTAATGTACTTTCTTATTTCAACCGGTGCTTTAATTTGGTCAAAGATCTTCTTTAGAAAACTCTTTGCTAAGAAACCAACTCGCTTAGTCTTTGTTGGAAACGGTAAAGTTGCTAAGGAGTATTATGATAAACTTTCTGCTTCTACGAACTTAGAAATTCTTTTTTGGGTAGATCCACCAAAAGATATTCCTAGTGATATTAAAATCAAGGATCAATTAGATTATTTAAAATTAGAAAGAGCGGGACTTGATGGTCTCGTTATTGGATATGATAATCACGAGTCTTCTAAGGGAAGTAAGATTCTAGAAGAGCTTAAAGAATTTATTATTCCCATTATTATTTTACCGGATGTGAGTTTTGCAAGAATTGGTTATTCAATTTCTGAATTCAAAGGGCAACCGCTAATTTATTTAAACGAACCTAATATCAAACAATTTGGTCTCATTCTAAAGCGTATTTTTGATTTTACAGCGACTGCTATTGGTATGCTCTTAATTTCACCAATTCTTATTTTGATTGCTTTCTTAGTGAAGACAACCAGTAAAGGACCTATCTTTTATGGGCAAGTAAGAATGGGTGTGGATGGAAAAGAGTTTAAGATGTGGAAGTTTCGCTCAATGGTTGTAGGGGATGCAAATACTGAAGGCTGGACTGTAAAAGATGATCCACGTGTGACAAGAGTTGGACGTTTTTTAAGAAAAAGTAATCTGGATGAGCTACCACAATTATGGAATATCATTGTTGGGGATATGAGCTTAGTTGGTCCACGTCCAGAAAGACCGCAATATGTAGAGAAATTTAGACAAGAAATTCCAGGTTATATGATTAGACATAAATTTAAAGCAGGCTTGACAGGTTGGGCGCAAGTTAATGGATGGCGTGGAGATACGAGTATTGAAAAAAGAATTGAATGCGATCTTTGGTATATAAAAAATTGGAGCTTTTTCTTAGATATCTCAATTATATTTATGACCTTCTTTAAAGGTAATAAGAACGCTTATTAAAAGGTTTTTTATGAAGAAATTACTAACAATCCTAAAATATTTTGGTGCAATCTTTTTAATTATTTTAACTGTTGGCCTAAGTGCTCGTGCGATCCTTTTAATGCCTAAAATTTGGTTAAATGATATTGCAGCTAAGCAGAACTTTGATATGGCGACACATATAAGTGCTTATCCATTTATTAAAAATCATTATGTGGTATCGACTAAGGCCGGCCAGGTTTATTTATTTGAAGAAGGCAAGGCCACTCGCAAATTAATGTTGGATATTTCGGATAAAGTTAAATCTAATACAGGAGAAGAGGGGCTTTTAAGCACGATCTTTGATCCACAAAATAAAGATGTAGTGTATCTCTATTATTCATTTGATAACCCTCACGGTAATCGCCTCGTAAGAATGCAATTAAGTGATGATAAGTATGAGATCCTTGCTGATACTGAAGAAGTTATTCTTGAATACTTAAAACCACACACCGGTCATAATGGTGGAGATATGAAGTTTGGAAGTGATGGTTATCTCTATCTAAGTATTGGTGAAGGTGGTTATGCAACTAAAGGAAAATCCCTTGAGCTACCAAGTGTCTATTTGGGAAGTATCATTCGTATTGATCCAAGAAATGCGAGTGAAGATAAGAACTATAGTATTCCTAGTGATAATCCATTTGTTGGAAATACTCGTGGGATTCCAACTGAAGTATTTGTTCACGGTTTAAGAAATCCTTGGCGATGGAGTTTTGTAGATGACAAAACTCTTATCATTGGTGATGTCGGTGATAAAAAACACGAAGAAATTAATATGGGTAGTGCTGGTGCTGATTTTGGTTGGCCATTTATGGAAGGTCCAAAGTGTACTCGCTATAAAAAGAATTGTGATATCAAAAGCTATCAAATGCCAAAAACATATTTTTCAAGAGCTGTGCTACGCTCTATCACTGGAGGCCTAGTGTACAAAGGTGAAAAAGTTAAACGCTTTAAAGGTAAGTACGTTTTTGGTGATTATCTAAGAGGCATTATGAGTTTACCTTTTAAAAATATGCCAAAAGCAATTAAAGAAGTGACTGATAGTGGCTTTATTACGGAGTTTCCCAAACTACCAATGCCATTTGGTCCAACTAAAGGAGATAATATTCATCCCGTGTCTTTCTTTGAGGACGCTAATAATGAAATTCTTGTTGTGACTCTTAATGGTGGAATTTTTAGAATTGAAGAAATCAGTTTTATGGATACACTTAAAAGTTTCTTCTATATGGTAACTTCTTTAAGATAGGATAAATAAACTATGAATAAATATGTAAAATATCCTTTTTTAATTTGTTTATTTATTCTTATAGGCTCACTTGGTGTTCATCTTTTTTCTGAAGACTTTGCAGGTAAATTACGAGAAGAAGATTACTCAGAAGTTCTTAGTAAGGGAGAAAAGCTTTATAAGAAAAAAGCATGTCTCTCTTGTCATGGAAAAGGTGGTAATAATCCACAAGATAATTCATACCCATTAATAGGTGGGCAACCAAAGACTTATTTAAAACAACAAATTATCGATATTAGAGATGGATCACGCAGTAATGGTAATACCGCTATTATGAGTGCAAGTATTCAAACAGTTAGTGATGAAGAGGCTTATTTAATCGCCTTTTACTTATCTAAACAATAAAGAGTAAAAATGCATAAGGCCCTTAGAATACTTTTCTTCTTTCTCTTCACTCTCTTTGCTTATGTGCAATTAAATGATGTAGATCCTTGGTTATGGGTGAGCGGTTATATGTTAATTGGACTCACTTCACTGCTCTCACTATTTATCACTCCAAAAAGATTCGTTTTCATGGGCCTATTCGGTATTTATGGAATTTGGACCATAACTATTTTGCCGGAATTTATCAATTGGCTGAGCCTTGGCATGCCTTCGATTGTTGGTGAAATGAAGGCCGAAAGTCCATATATTGAGTTTGCTCGGGAATTCTTCGGACTTTTAATTTGTGGCCTGGTTAATTTTTATTTAATGAAAACGCAAAAATCTATTAAATCACTTTGATAATCATTATTCGATTTTCCCGAACTAGGCGAACTATTTGTCTTTAGATTTCTAAAGTTCCTTTATAAATATATTGAGGATATTTCATGAAATTTAGAGAAGAATTAAAAAGTCTTAAAAGAATCGTCGTTAAAGTCGGCAGTAATGTAATCACTAGAAAAAACGGTAAGTTAGACACGCGAAAGCTGCGGGTAATTGTCGAAGACATCTCGGAACTAGTTGAAAATAAAGTAGAGGTTGTTTTTGTAAGCTCCGGTGCAGTAGCGGTGGGAACACAGTTTTTAAAAAAGCATATGCCAAGAAAGGGACGAATTGATCTACAACAATCCGCCAGTAGTATCGGTCAACCAAAGCTCTTAAATATTTATTCCAGACTCTTTGATGAGAACGATAAGATCTGTTCACAAATACTTTTAACTCATGATGATTTTAAAAATAGAAAGCGCTTCTTACATGCTAAGCAAACAATAGAAGTTCTTCTTAGAAATAAAATTATTCCCATTTTAAATGAGAATGATTCCATTTCATTTTCTGAGATTACAGTCGGAGATAATGATCACTTAGCAGCTCAAGCCGCGCAAATGGTGGAGGCCGATGCATTATTGGTAATCACTAGTGAGAAAGGTCTGTATGATAAAGACCCATCTCATAAAGATTCAAAATTTATTGAAGAAGTTAAATATAATGCAGATCTCTGCATGTTAGATATGGAGTCTAAAACCAGTGCCGGACGTGGTGGAATGCAATCAAAAGTAAATGCCATTCAAAAAGTTACTCACGTTGGTATTAAAGGACTAATTAGTTCTAAGAAAAATAATCGCATTGTGATGGATCCACTCACAAAGAAAATGGGAACTTATTTTCACCCAGAAGAAACCTATAAACCAGAACATAGAAAAGCATGGTTGATTACGACCAAGAAACAGTTTTGCCATATTGAAATCGATGAAGGTGCTTATGAGGCCTTAATGCAAGGTAAGTCACTTCTTCCTATTGGTGTGGTTAATGTTGAAGGAAGATTTTTTAAAGGTGACTGTGTGGATATTGTTTATGATGGAAATGCCTTTGCTCAAGGTGTTTCAGAGTACGACGCTAAAGAGATTAAAAGAATCAAAGATAAGCACTCTAAAGAGATTTCAAATATTCTAGGTTTTAATAATAGTAATGAAATCATCCATACCACTAATTTATTAATTAATAATGATTTAAAAGAAGGATTAAACGATGACAACAATAGCAAAGGAAATGAAAGAGCTAGCTCGTAAAGGGAAAAAAGCTTCACGAGTTTTACAAAGTATTACCCATGAGCAAAGAAAAGAAATTCTCATGGCAATCGCTCACAATCTTCGTATAAATAAAACTGACATTAAGCACGCTAATGCAAAGGATCTAGCTGCGGCCAAAGAAATGGATTTAAATAGTGCACTCTTAGATCGCTTAGAACTTAATGATGATCGTATAGATGGCATGATTAAGGGAGTTGAAGAAATTGCAGAACAACCTGAGGTCGTTAATTCATTCTCACATGAATTTACTAATGAAGCCGGTCTAACCATTAAAAGACAAAGAGTTCCTCTTGGTGTCATTCTTATGATTTTTGAATCAAGACCAAATGTTGTGGTTGATTGTGCTGCTCTTGCTCTAAAATCATCTAATGCCATTATTCTTAAAGGTGGAAAAGAGGCAAAACATTCAAATGAGATTCTAGGCAATATTATTCAAACAAGTATTGAAAAATTTATTCCAAAAGAAACAGTTCAAGTTCTTGCTTCAGATCAAAGAGAATTAGTGAATGAACTTCTTAATGAAAAAGAAAATATTGATGTGGTTATTCCAAGAGGTGGGCATCGCCTAATTGAGTTTGTTAGTGAGAATGCAAAGATGCCGGTTATCGCTCACTATAATGGTCTTTGCCACATGTATATTGATAATAAAGCAGACCTTAAAAAAGCAAGTGATCTCGTGATCAATGCAAAAACTCAAAGAACAGGTGTGTGTAATGCTATCGAGTCACTCTTAGTGCATAAAGATGTTTTAAATGAATTTGCACCTCATATCACAAAAGAGCTGCAAGCAAAGAGTTGTGAGATTAGAGCAGATAAAACTTTTATTGAGTCGGCAAATACTAAATTAACAGAGGCAACAGAACAGGACTGGGATACAGAGTACCTTGATAATATTTTATCAATTAAAACCGTAAGCAATATTGATGAGGCAATTGATCACATCTCTAAGCATGGAAGTTTTCATACTGAAGTAATTGTTAGTGAAGATGCTGAAAACCAAAATCGTTTTTTAAATCAAGTGGATGCTAGTTGTGTCATGATAAATGCTTCTTCAAGATTTAATGATGGTGGCCAACTTGGTCTTGGTGCAGAACTGGGTATTTCTACCACAAAAATTCATGCATATGGGCCAATGGGAGCCGAGCAAATGACGACTTCTCGTTATGTTGTTGTTGGTGATGGGCATATTAGAGCCTAAGTTGCTGATAATAAAGGAATTGAAACCTTAAGAAACCTTAACGATTTTAGAACTAAGTGTTTCAAAAATGAATGTAAAAACTCTATAAGGGGGGGATTAGCTGGAAAAAATTTATACTTGTGCTAAATTCTTTTCATCGATCAAAACACCCTAACTTTGGTTGACCCTTTAATCCCTTACCCTATTTAAAAAACCGGCTGATTAGCCGGTTTTTTTTTGCCCAATTTCGAGTTTATTTTAATCGTATTTATGTGGAACAAATTCTAATTTATTTGCTGGGTAGTTCTTTGCTTTAAGACGTTCTTGAACTAGCGATATAGTTTCTACTGCATTTTCATAGTCACGGGCCATAATCCAAAGATAATCAGTGGAAGGAACACCAATAGCAACCCATGAGTAATCATCTGAAATATCAATGATTAGGTAATCAAACTTTAAAGGCCAAAATGGAGATACCTTCCAATGAGCATTGGTCTCTTTATTATAAATACATCCCTTTTGAGGAAATGACTTTTTCTCGCCTTGAAAGCTTCCTTTTCTATAAGTGAAATCAATATCAATGCGACTCTCTTTTTCATTCCAAGTATAGCTCTCAATTCCATTGTGAACGTCTGTTTCAAACATCGTAAAACGCCCGGCCAAAACATACCAATCACCCATAAAGCGATCGATATCCACTGACTTAACTTTCGTTTTATAAGTAGTACTTGAGCAGGATAGTAAGAATGACATAATAATACCTAGTGTTAACTTCATGATTATACTCTAGCAGTAATATACAAAAACATAAGAAGCTAAGATTCATTTTCTTTTAGACGCTTATTTCTTGCATGCTAATGTATAAAAAAATAGAATAGTTACATGAAAAACTCATTGATTTTACTAAGTCTAATTTTTATAAATTCATGTAATGTAGCTTCGGTTTTAACCGGGGCTGAAACTGATTTAGGTAATAATTTTTCGACCGACCTAACTAATGGCCTTGATTTTTTTGCTCGTCTAGATAGTTCTGGTGATCAGTACACTAGCTTTAATAATATTATATTAACTAATACATTTACAGCGACTCAAACGAGTGGAAAAAATGGGGGAGCAATTCAATGTGACTCTGCTGGAATAGGTAATGCAGATTGTGCATTAAAAGATGCTTCAACTAATATTGTATACCCCTCGGGGCAAAACTTTGCTGTCGCTTTTTGGTTAAAGGCAGATACTACATATACCAGTATAAGTTCAGGTACTATTTTCACTGATGACAATGGTACCTTACAGGTTAGTTTTGGAGACATTGATGGTTCTAGTGATACGAATGACTTAAGAATTAACGTCAATGCGATGACCTCTCAGTACAATAATATGCCCATATCTCTTGGGCAATGGAATCATATTGCAGTAAACTTAATTAACGGTGGCGATTCAAGAGAAGTCTATTTAAATGGAAACTTTTATGCTTCGTCATCAGGTCACTCAGCAATGAATGTAAATGCAACAGGTATATGTCTTTGCTCATCATACATTGGTGGAAATGAATTTGAGGGAGCAATAGATTCATTTGGACTATGGAATAGAAACTTAAGTACTGATGAAATAAAAGCTCTCTATACAGGAAATAATAATGTTGATTAAGACTTTTCTCTTTTTGAATCTAATATTAATTAGCTCATGTAATGTTGCTTCTCTGATTACAGATGCTGAAACTGATTTGGGTGATAACTTTGAACTTGATGTTCGTGAGGGACTATTAGTCTTTTGGAGATTTAATGAAGGGCAAAATCAAGATAAAGTAGATAGTCAGAATGGGGTTGTATTAAATGATACTTCTTCAACTGGATTTATTATGCAATCAGGTATTTCTGGAGGAGCTCCAGATTGTAGCTCAAATAGTAGTGGTAGTGGATTTTTTGAAACAGGTAGTTTTCCCTATGGGATAGATGCTTCAAATAGTAATTATAATATTTCTTTTTGGATGCAGCACTATGTGAGTGCAAGTGCTACGGTTACAACAATAATGGAAAATCCCGGCAATAATATTAGTTTTACCCAGTTAATTGCACCAGACCGTTTAGATATGCAGTTCACTATTGGATCTGGTAGTATGACTATAAGTGGCCTAATTGATGCTAATGACTTTAGTAATTGGGTTCACCTTTCGTTTAATATCTTTGCTAGTGGGAATATGGATGTTTATAAAAATGGAAACTTCTTTGGAAGCTATGCTCTAAATGCAACTAGTAGTACCTCTACAACTTTTATTCTTTGCTCGGGAACAAGTGGAACAAGTGGTTTTAATGGGCTAATAGACTCCTTCGGTATTTGGGAGAGAGATTTAGACTCTAGAGAAATAAAAGCTCTTTATAGTGGAAATAATAATGTTGATTAAAAATTTAATACTCTTTAGTTTATTATTTGTAAGTTCATGCAATATTGCTTCAGTTATTACTGATGCTGATACAAAACTTGGAAGTGAGTTTACAAAGAAAAGTGATGGAATAAGAGAGTCACTTCTACATTTCTGGAAATTTGAAGAGGGCAGTTCTCAAACTAGAATTGATTCCGTTGGTAATCTTGATATGGCAGATGCTAATGGACATGTGATACCAAATACAACAGGAGCTTTTGGTAACGGTGTGTCTGGGCAAAGTTGGTCTGCTGGAACTGGTGCTGCTTTGTATTCAACTGCAAATTTTAGTTTTAATACTAATGAAAATTTAAATGTTTCTTTCTGGTTAAAAAACTCTGCTGCCATTACAACTGTACAATATATTATTGATTGTGGGCAGTTCAGAGTTTTAGTTAATAGTAGTTTTGAAATAAGAATTTCTTTTAATGCGGAAGGTGCAAGTGCTATTTTCGGTGGTCAAATATCAAATGATAATACTTGGTATCACTACTCAATAAATGTTGATCGTTCTAACAATACAACGACTCTTTATCGAAATGGCTCCGTTGTTGGAACAGATACTGTTCCATTAACAAATGACCCTACTTCTTCATCTTGTGCAATCATGTCTGACACAGGAGGAACATGGCTATCTAATGAGATTAGTCTAGATTCATTCGGAATTTGGAATAGGAGTCTTAGCACGAGCGAAATAAGTTCTCTTTACAATTTATCTAGCGGTTTAGACTAATTTTTCACTCAATTACTCAGCGCGATAGTATAGACATCAATTATTCACAAATGTAATATGGAAGCTCGTTTTAAGGAGATTTTATGAAGCTATCAGTCATTGGTACCGGATATGTAGGTTTAGTTACAGGAACATGTTTCGCAGAGATGGGAAATAATGTTGAGTGCATCGATATTGACGAGAAAAAAGTTAATATGATGAGAGATGGTAAGTGTCCTATTTATGAGCCAGGTCTTGAGCCGATGATGAATAGAAATATTCAGGATAAGCGTTTAACTTTTTCTACTGGCTATGAATCTATTAAAGATTCTGTTGCTGTTTTTATGGCGGTAGGAACTCCTAGTCGTGATGATGGTAGTGCGGATTTAAAATATATGTATGCTGCACTTGATAGTTTAGTTCCATTTATTCATGATGATTTAATCGTAATTTTAAAATCTACTGTTCCGATTGGAACAGGAAGTGCTGTTAAAGAATACCTTGCTTCAAAGACAGATAAGAAATTTCATATTGTAAATAACCCTGAGTTTTTAAAAGAGGGTGCTGCTGTTAATGATTTTATGAAACCTGAGCGTGTTGTTATTGGTACGGATAATGATTATGCATGGGAGATTATGGATAAGCTTTATGATCCATTCTTTCGTTTAAGTAAGCGTACGATTCGTATGAGTAATCTTAGTGCGGAAATGACTAAGTATGCGGCTAATTGTTTTCTTGCTACAAAAATTTCTTTTATGAATGAGATTAGTCGTCTTTGCGATAAGACAGGTGCGGATGTTGAAGAGGTAAGGCACGGTATTAGTACTGATTCAAGAATTGGTACTCAGTTCTTATATCCAGGTCCAGGTTATGGTGGGTCTTGTTTTCCAAAAGATGTGAAAGCATTACTTTATACTGCTCGCCAAAATGATATGGAATTAGAAATTATTAAATCTGCTGAAGATGTAAATCATGAGCAGAAAACTTATATGTTTACAAAAATGCAAGCTCACTTTGGTGATCTTAAAGGGAAGAAAGTTGCTCTTTGGGGTACAGCTTTTAAAGCGAATACAGATGATATCAGAGAAACTCCCGCTATCTATATGGTGAAGGCATTAAATGATGCAGGAGCTGAAGTTGTATTTTATGATCCAGTTGCTGATGATAATTTTGAAGCATATGCCAATGAAAATGGGTTAAAGGCCACTAAGAATGATTCTAAATATGGAACACTTGATGGAGCTGATTGTTTATTAGTTCTTACTGAGTGGAAAGAGTTTAGAATGCCTGATTTTATGGAGATTAAGAATAGATTAAATGCTCCTGTTATCTTTGACGCACGTAATCTTTATAAGACTAAGTATATGAAAGAGTTTGAATTTACTTACTATGCTATAGGTAAGAAGATTTAATATCTTTTAAGTTTAATCTTTTTGACGCTTTCATTTCTCCTTGAAACAATACTTATTCAGGGAGAAATTTATGAAATGTTTATTAGTCGCAATACTATGTCTTAATGCTGCCAGTGCTGCAGTTCTCGTTAAAAAAAGAATTCATCCTAATCGTGTTGAGTATATTTCTGCTAAAATGCTAGAGAAGAATATTTCAAAGAAAATTACTTTGAAGGATATTCGTGAATCTATTAGTGAAAAGATCGCAACTCCAAATATTCAATACGTAGAAGAACTTATTCCTAATTCACAAGTAAATAAGGAAATTCAAATTCTTTTAAATCAAAAAAGTATTTCAATAGAGATCGCTGGAAGTGAAGTTCGCGAGATCATAAAGCAAGGTGATGATAGTAATAGAATTATTTTAACTATTCTAGGTGATGGATATACAGAGGCCGAAAAAGAAAAGTTCTTTGATGATGTTAAGAGAATGACTGATGATCTTTTTAAAGAAGTTACTTTTAAATCATACCTTCCCGTTTTTAATATTTATGCGATTTTCGTTCCAAGTAAGGAGAGTGGCATTAGTGATATTAAGGAAAAAGATACGGCCTTTGGATTATATAGAAGTCCAAGAGGCTCGAAACGTGGAATTATGCCAGGTAATCGTGGAGCGATTGAAAGAGCACTAGATATGATTCCGGCCTATACTGATTATCCTATTATTATTGCTAATGATGATTATTATGGTGGACTTGGTGGCCGTTATGCCATTACGACTCGTTCACTTAATTCAGGTAGTATGGTTTTAAGACATGAGCTAGGACATAACTTTTCAAATGTTGGTGAAGAATACGATGGTGGCCAAGTTTATAGTGGTGCTAACTTTAGCTCTTCAAGTAATGTTCCTTGGAAGCACTGGGTGAGTGGAACAACTGAAGTGCATAAGGCAAAGTTTTTAATTGGTTCTTATGTATGGCAAGATCTGTTTAAAAAGGATTTCTCTGAAAGTTTTAATTTTCCTGATAGTGATGATTATTTCTTTTCTTTAAAACTAAGTAGTGTTGGTTGGGAGAATGATGGGGATGTGCATGTATATTTAGATGGTAAAAGATTAGAACTTGATGGAGTTTATACTGAAGATAGAAGCTTCTTTTATACTAAGAATACTGATCTACAAAAAGGTAATCATACAATTGAGATAAAAGATCATAGTCGAGACGGGAATAATGTTCTGGCCTATGCTAATGGTTATGCTTATCCCAAGAATTATAATTTTAATGCTGGTGTGATTGGAGCATTTAATGTTTTTGATAGTAGTGGTAATCAAAGAGGTTATCGTCCAACACATCATGATTGTTTAATGCGTGATATGCGCTCTAAAGTTTTCTGTCCAGTAGATCAAGAAAATATTTGGTTTAGATTTTTTAAGAAAATTAACTTAATTGAAAAAGTTAAAGTGACAGATACTAAAATCTCACTAGATTTATTTAAAATTGGAAAGGTGGAAACCAAGTGGTTTAAAAAGTCATTTTGGGGGAGTGAGGATGAATTAACCCATCTTGAGAATAAAACAGAAATTAATAAATCAGACCTTACTTCAGGTAAGTACATAATTAAGGCCTATTGGTCTCACCCAGAAATTAAGAAAGAAAAAATTATTACAGAGAGAGAAATTAAGATTTAAAAAAGGATTTTTATGAAGTTAATTTTTACTTGTTTATTTATTACCAGTTTTGCACTTGCTGTCCCAGTTAGGTCTGGTGAGCGCTTTAGAGTAAAACTTGAAAACCAGTACATTGTTAAAACTGATTCACAAAAAGCATTGAAGCAATTTCTTAATGCCAAGAAAATTGGAAATGGTTATTACTTAGTGGAATCTAGTGAGAAAGCTTTAAAGGGAATGAAGTATTTTCCTAATTATGCTTATTACGGTGATTACCTTGAAATGCAACCTAATGATCCTCAGTTTGTAGAGCAGTATCATCATGTTATGGTTAAGTCGCAAACAGCTTGGAATACTACCTTAGGTGATGCTGAGATTATCGTTGCAGTAACTGATAATGAATTTGAAATGGATCACGATGATCTTAAAGGTCAGTGGTGGACAAATGAAGATGAGATCGCTGGTAATGGAATCGATGATGATGGAAATGGATATATCGATGATGTAAATGGTTGGGACTTTATGGAACAGGGGCCAAATCCTGATCATGAAGATGGGCCAACTCATGGTACCCATGTATCTGGTATTATCGCGGCCAAAGCAAATAATGGTATTGGTGTTGCTGGAATTGCACCTAATGTAAAAGTTATGCCTTTGAGATGGTATGGAGATGAAAGAGATTGGACTTCAGCTCTTGTTCTAGAGACATATATGTACGCTGTTGATAACGGAGCCAAAATTATTAATACTTCATATAATATTGATGGATTGGTTGAAGATGAGGCCTACTTAGAAGCTATTCAGTATATTGTTAAAAATGATGTTCTTTTATTTAACTCTGCAGGTAATAGTTCAGAAAAAAATCCAGCTAGGCAAAAGATAGAAGAGATTGTGCTTGTTTGTTCTGTGAAGTCTAAGAATGAAAGAAAAGCTGATAAGAAATCTGGCTTTTCAAATTATGGAACAGGTATTGATGTTTGTGCACCAGGGGATCCTATTTTAGCTCCTGTACAAGGTCGTTATCAAGGTGAGTCTCGTTATGGAGAGTTACAAGGAACTTCAATGGCATCACCTGTAGCAGCTGCTGTAGCGGCATTAATCTGGTCACATAACCCTAACTTTACAGCATTAGAAGTAAGAAAGAGATTAGAAGATACCGCTGATAATATCGATGATCGTAATTGGTTTTGGTATAAAGGCTTACTTGGTAAAGGCCGAGTAAATGCTGAGCGTGCTCTTAAATAATATTTGAATTACACTTTAATGAATATGGGCCATCTTTATGATGGCCTTTTTTATGAAACTATTTATATTTCAATTCCTAGACCAACAAAGATTTCACCAATTGTTTTTTCATCACGCATATTGTGAACAGCTCTTAGCCCCCAAGTTATTGGCAGTTTTCTTAAAGTTAAAGTATCAAAGAAGAATTCTGTACCATATGAGTTGAGGGTGCGTTCATAATCATTAATATCAATTTTAGTATAATCAAAAAAGAGATTGGTATAAATACGTTTTACAAAGAGTAAGTCTTTATATTGCCAACGTAAATAAGCTAAAGGTAATGAGTAGTTAACAGTACTTTTAAAAAAGTGTGGAGTGTACTCATACTCATATCCTCTAGAGAATACATATTGATTTACTTCTGAACTGGGAGAGCTAATACGATAGCTGGTAAATGATTCTTTTTGTCTTTCTTCTTCTGCCGTCAATTTAAAGGCATGATTTAATTTAAAACCGTCACTAAAGTAGCTTGCTTTTTGATAAGTTAGAAAATTTGAAAATTCATCATCATTCTCACTTACAGCTTTTTGTCCTAGGATTGAATAAGTAAAACCAGCACTTGGTAGTAATTCTCTATATCTTAAATCTTTTAAGTTAGAGTAAGTAAACTGAGCACTTGTAGTAGTTAAAGTATCATCACTTGCCTCATAGGTTTTATTTCTCTCTCTTTCACTAACTTTAATTGCTCCACCTGATAGAGTAAGACTTGTATATCCTTGGAAAAGATTCTCTCTCCAATAATAAGGTAGAGTTATTGAGAGAGTTCCTTGAACTTCATTAAACTGATCATTATCCCCACTGGTATACTCAATATTTCTTTTAGCGTAATCAATATTTAAGGCATAGATTGGATAGTATTTTAAATACTCAAGACTTAGATTGGCAAAAGGTCTATCCTCTTCAGCGTCCATCCCTACGGCGATATTAGCAGCAATATCATTTAAATAATTATTAGAGTTCGCTTGTAATTGTAAACCTCGTCCCCCTATAAAGCTCCATGAGTGAAACTTAAATAGATCTTGGCTCTCCTTGTATTCAGAACTTTTTATTTTCTTACTTGTTAGTGTTTGATAATTTGCAATCGGGTAAGGCCTACTCTTGATATAATTATCTGCAAGTCCGTTTGATATATATCGATCTGTATTAGTTAGGGCATCACTGGCAAGTTTGCGGCAACTTAGCTTTTCCTTTTTTAAAGTAGTTCCTCTTGCATCGAGATCAATATAGTATCTCGTACCTTTTGCTATATGAGGATGGAAGTTAGCGTATTCAGCCTGACTACAAAGCTTTAATTGCTTAGTTTTTAGATCGATACCAATCGTTTCAACTTTTCCTTGATAGTCAGCCTCAAAGTAAAGTCCATTATCACTATAATTTAAAGCAAAAATGTTATTTCTAGTCTTAGAAACAAGGGGGATAAGTTTTTTAGATTTTAGATCCACTTGGTATAGAGTTTTAAGCCCAATCTTATCTTGTGAAATAATTGCTAGTGTATCAGCATCGATAAATTCAAACTCTGTAATAAGTAAGTTGGGAATAACTAGTCGTTTTAAAATTTTCCCTTCAAAGTCCAAAGACTCAACACTCCAGTTATTGTTTTCATCAAATCTTAAAGCGAAGATCTCATTTCTAACAGGGTGAAGCTTTGGGTGATAGTATCTCTTTTCAAAAGTAATACGATTATTAATTTTACTATAAGCAGATAAGAGATAAATATCACTATAACCTTTAAAACTATATCTTCTATCAGGTAAGGATTGGGTATAAACAAGATATCCTCTTTTAATATCAGGAATAGAAAAGAGAGGATCGATATTTAATTCCTTAATCTTTTTTTCTTCACCACTAATTTCATATAGTGCCCAAAATGAGTCTAAGTCTTTTTTAAAAACATAACTAAAGTATCCATCAACAAATGGAAATGCATGTTGACGATATTTTTTTAACTCTTTAGGAGAGGTCTTCTTATCTTTGGTTTTAAGTCCCTTTAAAGTTGATTGAAAGAAATCTTCAAACTTTACTTTAGTTTCTTTTTTAAATGCTGAATAAAACTTATATGGTTGAGGAAAATAATTCGCAGATCTCGTAGTTATTTTTCGCCAAATATCTTCTCCATACTTTTGATAAGCGTTGGCAACTGTAAAGTAACCATAAACATAATGATTAGGTAGGGGGATTTCAAAGTCATTGATTAAGTAATTATCATAAGTAGGAAAGTAATCAGCATCTACTAGGGCCCTAAGGCGTGCACTAAATCGTGGTGATCTACCTCGTCCAGCATCTGAGTACTTAGTCTCTGTCCAAACTGCATCTCCTTCAAAGAACCAGGCATCAGCAGTTAGTACCGTTCCAACAGTACGTCCAAGTTCACCAAAGATATAATATAATGATTTATTATAGCCTTGAAACATATGATCAAATTGTATGACGTGGCGATACTCGTGAACGGCCAGAGCTTGATACCACTCAAGTCCACCTATAAAAGGTACAATATTCGCTGATGAAAACCACTCACTTCTTCTTGGCATTAGTGTTACAAAGCCATTTGGCTCTGACATTTCTGCTCTTAGGATAAGTGGGAACTTTTCAAACTTATCTAGTTTATAAGTGACTCCCACAACTTTTTGGTAATGATCAATTAAATGAGCAATATACTGTGCCTTCTCTTCTAAGAAGTCAGGGTAGTAAATCTTTACATAATTATTCTCTAACTCTCTCCATTCTAAGTCAGAACTACTTTGCATGGTGTTAAGCTGAGCGTATAGATTTGTTACGCATAGAATGATTATAAATAAGACTCTTTTCATCAATTTTCCATTTTTTTTGTAGGTTGAATATTCATCTATTTTAGAAGAAAATCACCACTATAAAAGGAAAAAATATGCAAAAGAAAATTCTTGTTACTGGTGGCGCTGGCTATATAGGATCTCATGTAGTGAAGGCATTGGGAGAAGAAGGTTATGACATTATCACCTATGATAACTTATCAACTGGCTTTAAAGAGGCAGTTTTATTTGGTGAATTAGTTATTGGTGACCTTGCTGATCATGACAAGTTAGAGTCTGTTTTTAAAAATAATAAAATTGATGCCATTATGCACTTTGCTGGATCAATTGTCGTTCCGGAAAGTGTGGAAAACCCTCTAAAATATTATCAAAATAATACAGTGAATTCCTGCCATCTTATCGACTTTGCAATTAAGTACCATGTGAATAAATTTGTTTTTTCTTCTACTGCTGCAGTCTATGGGATTCCTGAAACAAATATGGTGAATGAAGAGTCTCCTAAGCACCCAATTAATCCTTACGGGCAATCAAAACTTATGACAGAGCACATGTTAAAAGACAGCTCATTTGCTCATAAAGATTTCAATTACGTAGCATTGAGATACTTTAATGTGAGTGGAGCAGATCTAGAAGGTAAAATTGGACAGGCCTTTCCTGGGGCAACTCATTTAATTAAAGTTAATTGTGAAGCGGCGAGTGGGAAGCGTGAAAAAACTTTTATCTTTGGTACTGACTTTAATACTCCTGACGGAACTGGTGTGAGAGATTATATTCATGTTGTAGACCTTGCAAATGCTCACTTAGAGGCACTTAAATTTATGGAGAAAAATAATGACAGCCGTATCTTTAATTGTGGTTATGGAAAGGGGTTCTCTGTAAGGGAAGTCGTGAGTGCTGTAAAAGAAGTTTCTGGGGTTGATTATCAAGTTGAAGAAACTGAGAGAAGAGCAGGGGATCCTCCAATGCTAATCGCTGATTCAACATTAATGCAAAAAGAAACTAATTGGGCTCCTAAGTATAATGACTTACATAAAATCATTAAAACGGCATTTGATTGGGAAAGAAGTGATACTTTAAAAAATTGGAAAAAATCGTAGTAAAGCGTGTTATAATTAATTATGGGAAAAGTAAGTAAGAAAGCAATCGTAGTACATTCTGGAGGCATGGATTCCAGTATTTGTTTATTATTGGCCATTGAAAAATACGGAACAAAAGATGTTCTTTCAATGAGCTTTACCTATGGGCAAAGGCATACACAAGAGTTAAAAAAGGCTGCCAAGATCTCTAAGGATATTGGAGTTGACCATATTGAAGTTAATCTTGATTGTCTTCAGCAAATTACTGAAAGCTCACTCTTAGATAAAAAATTAGAGATGAAAATTGAAAAAGGCAAAACCCCAAATACTATGGTTGTTGGACGTAATGGATTAATGGTTCGTGTCGCTGGTATTCATGCAGAGAATGTAGGTGCAGAATGTGTCTATGTTGGTGTCATGGAGATGGAAGAAGCGAATTCCGGTTATCGTGATTGTTCTCGCAAGTATATGGATATTATCCAGGCAGGTTTAAGACTTGATGTTGATAATCCTGAATTTGAAGTGAAAACACCATTAGTTTATATGAACAAAAAACAATCCATGGAAGTTGCATACCAGATGGGAAAACTCGAGTACTTATTAGAAAATACGATTAGTTGTTACGAGGGAGTACCTGAGTTTGGTTGTGGGAAATGTCCTGCTTGTGAACTAAGAAACAGTGGGATACAGGACTTTTTACTCGAAAATCCAGATATTATATTTTCATATAAAAACAAATTTCGTTTGCCAGAAAAATAAGCAGTAATTAAAAATACTCCTTAATTTCCTAAAGGTATTCTCCGATAAAGTATTGTATTTAGGGAGAATATGAAACGGATTTCATACTTATTAATAGCATTTATTTTATTCTTTGAAACAACTTATGTTGCCTTTGCTGAAGAGGCGAGCGTTCGTTATTCATCAAATATATCTGAAAGTTTAAACTCAGTGTCTCGTGGTGCAAGCCGTTTATCAGGTGCTTTCAAAAAAACAACTCAATTAGGTCCTTGTGAAATTAATTTCGTTCGTTTAGTTAATGGAAAACTTCCTGAAGCTGTTTTTACTAATTCATCTACAAATCTTTGGAGTAAAAACTTTAAAGAAAGACTTCTACTCGATGAACTAATGGATATTCCGGAATTTAAAAACCCTGCAACAAGAATGAAATATTTCGAGGGTTATACAAAATTGATCTATAAAGATGAAGTCTATGTAGAGAATGTTTCTAAGTTAGTGAATCAAATGTATCGCGAAGGCCTAATTAAGTTTGATGATCTTAAGGCATTATTTATTAATAGAAAGTATCCTTATGCTAAATTTACTTTTTCTTATTCAAATCAATCTCTAATTTCTTCGTTGGAGTTTGATCCACAAAAATTATCTCTAATTGATGATCTAATAAAACAAAGTGATATCGGACAAAATGCAGCTGCAGAATATGCTCAGATTTTTAAACGTTCCAACTTAAGTGCAGAGCAACTACAATTAGCAGTTGATAGTGGGTTAGTTCTTAAACAAAGTCGTAAGGATATTGAGTTAACGAGAAGTTATTTTGAATTTCTTGAAAAGTTTAAGAAAAATGCTATCGGTAAAGCAAAAGTAAACTCTGCTCTGAAAAATATTGATAAGATCTATGATCCTGATAATTTAAAGTGGTATGACATATCTAAACTGTGGAAGCCACATAAGCAATTCCTTAGTGATGCCCCTGAAAACTTAAATCGTATTGAAGCAGTGAAAAACCTTCTTTCAGGAAGAAACTTACCTTCAGATATTAAAAGACAGTATCGCAAGTATCTAACAGAGTCGCGCTTAAGTCAGGAAAACATAGAGTTTCTAGCTAAGCAAAACCCTATTTTTTTAACAGATGATCAAAGTATACGTCGCTTTAAAGAGTATATGATCTATTTAGATTATATTCCTGAATACCGCATGCAAAAAGCACTTAAGAGCTTTAATAAGGCCATCAATCCTAAGGAAACTAATGTCAGAGTATTTGGAAAAGATTTTAATTTAAATGAGTCCTTATACATGTTTCCAGACTTTATTCTTCCGCCTCATATTCAGTTTTTAAAGCAAACTAAGAAAGTCGCAAATGTAGAAAAGAGAAAGCTATCTACTATTATACAAGATATGAAACAACAGCAGCGTAAAGAACTCTCAGATGAGTTATATGAATTAGTACTTGCAAAGCAACAAGGCTTACCAATAGATGAGGTAAGATACGCTCAAGTTAAAAAACAAATTAATGATACAGAATTGCCTGAAGAATTAATGAAAAGAGCAAGAGAGCAAGCTCGTGGAGAGGCGAATGTTTTCTCTCGCTTATTAAATGGCTGTAATAGCGGTGGTTCTGTTCGCATGCAATCTGCTGCCAAAAAGTTTAAACGCTTTAAATTAGCTCTTGCCGTAGGTGGAACCCCATTCTTTTATTTAACAAAGAACTGGGACAAAAAAGATGAAGATCCTTTTTTCTGGGAGAAACTAGGACAGGAAATGGCCATTGGACTCTTTTTTACAATGGTTGGAAATAAAATTGTAACAGGTACAAACAAAGGCTTTTGGGGGAAATACCTAGAAGGTTACCTTAAGTTTGGTGCACTCGATCTCTTAAGTGCTGGTTCTTACGATGCTCTTTTTGGGGCGAATAGTTATGTTCGCTACTTTCAATCTCTATATAATGGTGGGGAAGTAAAACCGAGTGAGGTTGAAAAAGAATTTGAGCGCTTAAAGAATTCAGAGACTTTTGATGAGGACTTCCAAGCACTTATGACGTTTATGGAGCAAAAGTCTGAGGCCGCTAATACAAAGAACTTATTAGACAAGTACTTTAATCTATCTACTTATAGCTCTTTAGATGAAGATTTTAAGATTACTCAAGAAGATCTTGAATCAGAAGAAGCTCGAGAAGTAATGATGGAGTTACTTGCAGAAAAAATCTATCTTATGAATATGGGGGACTGGGAAATATTCCAAACAGGTAATAAAGGAATGGATCGTTGGTCTTTCTATCGTACTCGTAATCTACTCTTTGATATGAAGGGTATGGCAGTTAATCTAGCAATCTTTGAGATTATGTGTCGTATGCCCGCTGGTGCAAAGGGTATTCCTCATTGGGGCTTAATTCTTGGCCTTACCATTGGTGATTGGATGTTGTCTGGTAAGTTTACCTACAAAATTCGAAGAGAAGCTATTAATCAATAATTTGTTAATAGTATGTTAAGACAACCTTTCTAAGTAAAATTTACAGGCCTTAGTAAGTTTTTAACAATTTCTTACAGGATGCGATATACTCATATTCGAGGTGACTATGCAACGAATTGCTATGCATTTTTTATCTTTTTTGTATTTTTCATCAAAGATTACTCTTTTAATTTGGTTTACGAACGCACTACTTGGATCAATATTCAATTAGTTAAGTATGCCTATTCTGTAAATTTTTTATTGTTTTAAATCAATCCTTCTATTAAGGATCTTTTTCCCTTAAGGTTTCTTCACAAACTAACAAGGGGAAAAGGATGAAGCTTTTAGCTATTACTTTAACACTTACAAGTATGACTGCATTCGGGGGAGAATTTGGGATTACAAATAATGTTGAAACGAAGGATGTACCTAACGTTGATAACTTTTATAATGTAAGAACTGAATCAGAATTCTACACTAGTCCAACAAACTCTTTAATGAAAGCAAGCACAGACTTTCCTTCTAATCGAGTTCGAGCTTACGATCCAGTTAATAAAAGAAGATATCAAAAAGCCATTGCCGGCAAAACATATAAAGCAAGTATTTTTAGAGGATATGATTATTGGAGATACGTTACAGTTTATAATGTATCGACTGAATCAGAACGAGTATCTTACTTACCTTACTTTGAAGAAAGCTGTCACGATAGCAGTTTCTTTATGGCGCAATGGGGAGAGACGAGAACATTTAAAGTATCATTAACTTCTAGTGTGGGAGCTAAAGTTGGTGTCGAAGGACTTGGATTAGAATCAAGTGTTTCAATGAGTATTGAAAATGGTGTAGCCTTTTCTGCTCAAAGAAGGGTACAGGCAGTTAAAGGAATAGAGGCTCGTCATTATCCATATAAGATGTCTGATACTTGGAAAGGTGTAACTTATATCCAAACTTATGACAAGGATTCTGGAACTTATGGTTACTTGCAACCAAGTTATTATGACGAGTGGTTTGGAGAGTATCCAATGCGATTTGAACTTGATAACCAAAACGTTGGATTCAAAGTAAAAAGAGTTGTATCAAAAACTTGTGCTGGTTATGATCCAGCAGCAGACCCAGTAAGTGCTGATGAGCTTTATATGAAAGGTGAATACATTAGAAACGAATAATTAATTCAATAAATTCTGGAAGTCGTCCATCGAGAGTTTTCCATTAAAGAACTCTCGATCGTCTTCTGCCATAAGGTCCTTAAATAATTCTTTCTTAGCATTCTGTAAGACCAATACTTTCTCTTCAACACTATCTTTAATAATAGGCCTATAAACTGTTAGTTTATTTTCTTGTCCAATACGGTACGCTCTATCAATTGCTTGCGATTCAACTGCTGGGTTCCACCATGGATCCATTAAAAAGATATAACTTGCAGCAGTTAGGTTAAGACCAACCCCACCGGCCTTTAATGAGATTAAAAAGACCTGAGCATCTCCATTCTGAAATTGCTCAACTTGGTCCTGACGCTTCTTATGGTTCTGAGACCCATCAATTCTAGCAAAGTTCCAACTATGCTCACGAATTTTATTTTGAATAATATCGAGATAGGTTGTGAACTGGGAGAAAACTAGGACCTTATGTCCTTCCTCTAATAATTGTTCTAGGTTCTCAATAAGAAAGTCTATCTTAGTAGACTGGATCTTTTCTTGTTTTTGCCACAGACAAAGTTGACGTAAACGTAGAAGACTCTTAAGAATCTCTGAATATTTCTTACCTTGCTGGATGCTTTGCATCTTTGAGCGAATCTGAGTAAGAGTTGTAAGGTAATGCTCTCGCTCTTCTTCATTAAAGCTAAGAAAAATATGATTTTCTTCTTTTTCAGGTAGCTCTGTGAGAACTTGTTCTTTTGTTCTTCTTAAAATAAAAGGTCGCACGGTTTGACGGGCCAAGAGGCGAGACTTCTTAGTTGAAGAAGACTTAAAGAAGCTAAGCTCTCCCCAAATCCCAGGAATACTTAAATCCATTATATTATAAAATTCACTTAAATCATTCTCTACAGGAGTACCAGTTAGACAAATTCTAAAGTTAGATGAGATATTTCTAGCAGCTTGAGCCCCAAGGGATCTGATATTCTTAAGGTGTTGAACCTCATCCATGATCATGACATCAAAGTGCTTATCTTTAAAGGTAGACTCCGCCTCACGCTTCATCACTCCATAGCTAGTAAGAATAATCTTGGCGTCTTTATTCTCTTCTCTATCACCACCGTAGTAAACATGTACATCGAGGTCACTAAATTTTTGAATTTCATTTTGCCAGTTTATTAGGATTGAAACGGGACAAACAATGAGAACATTTTCAATTCTATCGATAACACTTTGGAGGAACATAATTGTTTGCAGTGTCTTACCAAGACCCATATCATCTGCTAAACAAGCCCCAAAGCGATTCTCATAGAGAAAACGTAACCAATTATAACCAGTTAATTGATATTCCCTTGCTATCTCTTTATAGCGATCAGGAATATCAAACTTAGGCATCGACTCCATGTTAAGGAGGTTATTACAAATTTTTTCTTCTTCTTCTGTAAGTGCACCCTCAATTCCATGTTTCTTTAATTCAAATAACTCAAAGATTCTTGAGCGTTGAAAGTTAAGGGTGAACTTCTTTAAGCTACTTTGGACTTGGTCTTCTTCTTGTCCTTCGTGCTTAGTATATTTTTTCATGAACTTTAAAAGTTCTTTCTCTTTAGAGTCTAATAAGACCATACCTTGATCAGTTACTAAGAACTCATCATTTAATTGAGCGTTCTTTATGATTTCTAGATCTTTCTCACTTACAACAAGGTCAACTTCAAACCAATTTAAGTTCGACTTTTGTCTTTCGAAGCGAATATTAGAAGTCCAAGTCTTAACTTCATTCTCGTTATAAAAAATCTTAGTTCCAAATGCACTAACTATTTTATGAAATCCAGAAATACCATTTAATAACTGGTTTTTAGGAATTTGATACAAGAGTTTCTTGTCATTTTGCATATAAAAAGAAAAACGTGCAGCACTCTCACCAAAGTATTTGAAGAAATTTAAAAGTAAGATTTTAAAGAAATGAGTCTTAATAAAATATACTTTTTCACATTTAATATCTGTAAAATATATTTCTTCATTTTGATATAAAAAATCGATATAGCTCAAAATCTGAGCTCTCGTTCCAGCACTATAAACATGCTTCTTATAATTTTGGTCATCGTATTCTAATGAACTTATTAACTCTTTAAGGAACTCATAAGAGTCATTCTTTGTTCTAAAGCCTGCGAGTAAGCCATTCTCTGTGGTCATTAATTTAAATGGTAAAGGTGGCTCAATTAGTTTTTCTTTTGAGTCATATAATTCCAGACTAAAATCTAGAAATGTCTTTCGACTTGATTGTCCTATGGTAAAACGCGAGTGAACCTCTTCGTGCTCAATTTGTTTTAAGGCCTTACCATCTAAGTGAAACTCAATCTCACTAGACTCTAAAAAAGGAGCTAGCATGATGAAGTATTCATTAATAGGTTTTAGGGCACCTTCAAATTGAATCTTTTTAACAAGATCTCTCGTGGCCCCCTCAAGATTATAAGCATCTCCCGAATCCCAATTAAAAAGATAGAGACATTCAAATAATGAAACTTTTCTTTCTTCAGTATCATCAAGAATATGAGAGAAGATAGGGTAGAACTTATTTTCAATATTTGGAAAATTTTCAAACTCGCTAATTTGACTAGCTCTTACTAAGTCAATTTTGAGTTTACCAACAAACTTCTGAGCCAGAGGAAAGTTAATAAGTTTTCTATTCGTCAGAAGGTATTGTAGAGTTGCATAAGTGCTATTCGTTCTCGCACCTGTTAACTTTGTTGGAGCATTGATAATGCGTCCATAATCATCACAGTGAACTCCTTGCCCTTGTAAAGTTAACTCCGGCCTTATAGGGAGATTAGTATCTCCTTTAAGCTCTTCTTTAAGCTGGTGATTCATATGGAATTTTAAAAAGAGAGCAGCAGTATGGGGACAGTGCTTATCTTCAGTCCAAAGATTACAAGTACAATTACTTGAAACTTTCTGTGTTTCATTTTTAAAGCTAATTTTACTTTGATTCTTTTCACCATCATTAATTAAACCACTGATGATAAAATAAGATTCTGGATTTCCTTTTTGAAAAGAAATATTTATTTGTGACGAATCTAGAATATCTTTGGCCTTAATTAAAGTTAAAGAATCGAAGTAGTTTTTTGCTTTTTGGTTATAGTCTTGAATTGTATTTTGTTCAAATTCCATTCTATCTCAGAGTTAAAGTTCAGCGTGTTATTATACACCATCTTTTCCCAAAAAAAAGGCCTCCTTAATAGGAGGCCTGTGTTAAAGCTGACTATTTTAATATTAATTATCAATATAACTTTTAAGAAGCTTCGCACGACTTGGGTGTCTAAGCTTTCTAAGTGCCTTGGCTTCAATCTGTCTAATACGCTCTCTAGTAACGAAGAAATCCTGTCCCACTTCTTCTAGGGTATGGTCAGACTTCTCACCAATACCAAATCTCATTCTGAGAACTTTTTCTTCTCTCGGTGTTAAAGTTGAGAGAACTGATCTGGTTTGTTCAGATAATGTTACAGACATTACAGCATCTTGTGGTGATATGATTTTCTTATCTTCAATAAAGTCACCTAAACTTGAATCCTCTTCCTCACCAATTGGTGTCTCAAGAGAAATAGGCTCTTTAGAGATTTTGAAAACTTTTTTAACTTTATCTACAGACATTTCCATTCTCTCAGCAATTTCTTCTGGAGTTGGTTCACGTCCAAGTTCTTGCACAAGCTGTCTTGAAGTTCTAGCAAGTTTATTAATTGTTTCAATCATGTGAACTGGGATACGAATAGTTCTTCCCTGATCAGCAATTGCTCTTGTAATGGCCTGTCTAATCCACCAAGTAGCATAAGTTGAAAATTTATATCCACGACGATACTCAAATTTATCAACAGCTTTCATTAAACCAATATTTCCTTCCTGAATTAAATCAAGAAATTGAAGACCACGGTTTGTGTACTTCTTAGAAATAGAAACAACTAGTCTTAGGTTTGCTTCAACTAATTGAGCTTTTGCTTGATCGGCTTTCTCTTCACCTTTGATAATAATATTGAATACTCTTTCAATATCTTCATAGGCCATACCAGCATCCATAGAAAGTCTTCTTAGCTTTCTAATGATATCTTCTTGGTTACGAATCATTTGCTCAATTTTAGCATCACTAGTGTATAGGTGACGTGCTAGCTTTCTCTTGTAAGCATCATCATCTAAAACTTTGTCATATAATTCACGATATTGCTGATCTGTATCGACTTCTAAGAATTTATAGATACGATCTTGTTGCTCGTAAAGGTCTCTAAACTGAAGGTAGTAAGACTTAACTGGCTCAGTGAAAGAGTTGATTACTTTACGGTTAAAAGTAAGTTCAACTAATTCTTCTTCAATCTCAGTCATTAGCTTTTCTTCATCTTTAGAAAGCTTTCTAAGAGTTCCATCTTCGTTTACGATCTTCTTTAAAAGCTCTTCAACATGAGTACAAACAGCAAGAATTCTCTCTTTGTACTTATTGATATCTTTCTCAGTTGATTCATCATCAAGACCACGAACGAGATCTTTTACATATTCATTAATGTCTTCCGCTTGATTAACCTTATCTTTAAGATTGGCAATTTCTTCAAGGGCGTGACGTGAGTGAAGACAAGAAAGAATAATTTCTTTTTCACCCTCTTCAATTTCTTTTGCAATTTTTACTTCACCTTCACGAGTGAGTAGGGCAACAGAACCCATTTTCTTTAAGTATAATTTTACAGGGTCTGAAGATGATGACTTTAACTCTTTTGCCTCAGACGCAGAAAGTGCTTCATCGATTAAATCGATTTCAGACATTTCACTATCTTCGTCTTCATCAACTTTGTTAATAGTAATGTTCATCTCTTCAAGTTTAACTAAGATTTGATCAATATCGGCATACTCAACAATACTTGCTGGAATAGCGTCATTGATTTCTTCTGGAGTTAAAAAACCTTGCTCTTTTCCTCTAAGTAAAAGCTTTGAAAATTCTTTTGCACTTAGGAAAGCTGAAACTACTGACATTAAGACATCCTTTTAGGTTATGATTTAAACTTTACGTTTCTTATTTCTTTTTCAATCTCTAAAATTTTATTTAAAAATTCTTGAGACTCTTGCTCATTAGAGCTTTCTTTTTGCTTGAGCTTAAAAAAATCTTTTTCTTTTTTTAATTTTTCTAACTTCAAGTTTTTAATAAAATCATTTATTGTCTTTTCGACAATTTCATCGCCTAACTTCAATCGATTATGATTGGCTTGGGCCTTAATCATGGTTTCTTTTAAATCAACTTTATCTATTGATAAAATCTTTTTATTTAGAACAATTGGATAGTCACTTTCATCAATTTCTAAATAAATTTTTTTCAACCACTGAATTAATCTTTTTACCTCAAAATGGTCTATTAAATCAAGTATTTCGGGGATTTGTTTGCCCAAAATAAACTCTGGATTGCTAAGGATTTGTTCCAATATGATGAGCTCTGTTTTACTGATTGGTGCATCATGGCTAAGTGTTTGATTATATGCATGTTTCAATGAGTCATCTGCAAAGCTATCTTGCACTGGTTCATCATTGTTTTCAATTGGTGTACTAAGGCTTTGTGCCTTTGGGTTCTTATTTAGAAAGTCTTGATAGGCCTTTATGATATCTTCGTTCGTAGAGCTAAGTCCGATGCTCTTGCTGGCCTCAATTGCTTTTTCTTTTGCTCTTAGATCTTCTCCAATGGGAGAGAGTAATTTAAAAACTTCATTTAAGAGGTCTAATTTTTGATCCACAGTGTCTTTAGGGCTTTCATTTATAAGCTTTACTATAAGGTAATCTAAGAAGATGGGAGCATTCTCTATTCGATCTTGTAATTCAAGTCTTCCATATTTTTTGAGAAAATCATCTGGATCTTTTTCAGGAGCATAGCTAATAAACCTAGGAAATGTTCCAAGTTTTAAAAATATCTCATTGATTCTCTTTGAGGCTTCAAAGCCAGCGTCATCACTGTCCATTCCAAGATAGATATTATCAGCAGTATTAGTGAGAATACGGGCACAATTCTCCGAAAGTGCAACACCCTGAGTACCTACAGCGTAGCGAAATCCAAATTGATGTAAACTTACTACGTCCATATGACCCTCACAAACGATAGCTTTAGAGCTCTCCCTCATGTACTTTTTTGCAATATTGAATCCATAAACAATATTTCTTTTATCAAAAATAAAAGATTCCCCTGAATTTAGGTATTTGGGGGCTTGGTCCTCACGAACAGCTCGACAAGAAAAGCCTCTAATTGAGCCAGAATGATCCCAAACAGGGAAGGTTATTCTGTCTCGAAAGAAGTCATAGTGGCTATTTGGGCCTTTTTGACTCTTGCGAACAATTCCAATTTTTACGGCACTTTCAAGAGCAAGCTCTTTATCAACGTTGGCCGGTAGGTTTTGAAGGTAATGAAAAAGTGCATTATTGCCAGGAGCAAAACCAATTTCAAATTCTTTGGCGATATCTAAATTTATTTTTCTTCGCTCTAGAAACTCAGTAAAGGCTTGAGTTTTCATTTCATGACCAGATTTATAATAAATACGATTGGCAGCTTTAAGTACTCTAAGTGCCATTTCAAATTTGGGGTCTTTTGGTTTTTTCTTCTCGTCAATTTGGATACTAAGTTTTGAGGCAATTTCTTTGATCGCATCTACAAATTCTACATTCTGGTAATCCATTACAAAGCGAATTGCATCTCCACCAGCTCCACATGCAAAGCATTTATAAATCTTTTTATCGTCATTGATTTTTAATGAAGGCTTTGTGTCAGAGTGAAAGGGACAGATGGCTTCGAAGTTAAGGCCTTTCTTGGAAATAGAATGATAAAACCCAATGATACTGGAGATAGGAGTCTCTCTAATGATCTCAATTGCTTCATCAATACTTGCCATAATCTTTTTTAACTCTTTCTATTCTGTAAGACCATAGCTTTTATTTTTATTCCCTTTTCAAGAAAGATTTTTTCAAACTTTGTTTGGAAACTTGCTAAGAAGTGATCTGGCATTTCTGCTCTCAGATCAAAGGTTTTCATGATAATTTCAAAACGATTCTCATTACTTAGTTTATCTAGCATCCAGTCAAAGTATTCATCATGATCAGTTTTTATAAAGATTTTACCATCAGACTTTAAAATTTTATGTGCAGTGTCTAAAAAGTTTTCTTGAAAGAGCCTCTTTTTGTGGTGTCTTGTTTTTGGCCATGGATCTGGAAAGAAGTAGAGGAGTTTATCAATTTCATTCTCAGCAAATAAGAAATTTAATCTCTCACCGCGTGCTCTTAAGTATTTAAAATTTTGATGTTCAAGGGCATTTAGTTTTTGAGCTAAGTGAAAACTTCTTTTAAAGCGATGATCTATTCCAACAAAGTTTATCTCAGGGTTCTGCTGGGTATACTCCATCATAAAGTGACCATAGCCAGTACCTACCTCTACAATTATTGGATGATTATTATTAAATGCTTTTTGGGCCCAATTACCCTTAAGATCTTCGCCCTCTTTATCTCTGAGAACAAAGTGTTCAAATGACTTTAATCGATCATGATATGGATTATTATGGGAGTAATTAAACTCCTCTTTAAAGGCATGATCATTTTTATTGGTTTTTTCTTTTTTAGAATCGTCCACGCTTTACCCCTGCAGTATAGCGTAATACTTTAAATTTATTCATTAGTCCATTATTCTTATGTGAAATTAATTAAGTGTAAAAATTTTTAACACCCCTATAAGTCTTACAAGTTGGCTGAGAAAAAAGTGAATTCAAGCTAAAATTATAGGTAATCAGAAGGAGTCATAAGTGAAAGGATTATTTCTTTTATTTACATTGAGTTTAAGTCTAAGTGGCAATTCATTTGCTTATGAAGACAGTGAGTGTATTGTGACAAGAGCTGCATTTGATATTGGTTCAGGGACAACTAAAATGAAAGTTGCCAAAGTTGATCAGTGTGAACAAAAAATTATCGAAATGCTTTTAGAGAAAGAAGCAAAAGTACCTTATAAAGAAGAGTTAAAGCAGTCAGAAGATAACTTAATCGAAAAACATGTGTTAAATAGAGGAGTTGATGCCCTCTTAAGTATGAAGACTGAAGCACAGGCCTTTTCTCCAAGTTTATATATTGGAGTTGCAACTTCAGCCTTTAGAACTGCAAATAATGGTGAACTCGCAAAGAAAATCATTGAAGAAAAAACAGGTATTAAGATTAAAGTTATTGATCAAGTAACAGAGGCACAAATTGGTTTTGCTGCAGCCTCTGATTTAGTTGAAGCACCTTTAGATAAAATAGTTGTATGGGATATTGGTGGCGGAAGTATGCAGATGAGTACCCTTACTGAAAGTAAAGAGTTAGAAATTTATAATGGAAAAGTTGCTAGTGTAAGCTTTAAAAATCATATTATAGAAAATGTTCAATTTAAAAGCTTAACAGAAACGCAAACTCCTAATCCAATGAGTAGTGCTGATTATAACCTTGCAAGAAGAGATGCCTTTGCAATAGCAGCTCTCACAACTTCGAGAAAATTAAGGGATAAAATCCTTAAAGAGGACTCTGTCATTATTGGTATTGGGGGAGTTCATTTTTATAGTATTGCTAGTAATGTTTCTACAAATAGCTATTATACTAAAGACCAAGTGAATAATAAGATTGCAGAGAACTTAGGTAAAACTGATTTGGAAATTGGTGGAGAGTACGCTGCAACGGATTTATCTAATCTTGTACTTGTGAAAGGTTTTATGGATGCTTTGCAAATTGAAAGCGTTCATGTTGGCAATATCAATTTAGCGACCGGATTACTCTTAGCACCTAAATTTGCAGAATAAAAAAAAGAGGAGTCATATGACTCCTCCCGTTTATTCTTTTTGTTGGATTGGTTACTAGCCAATTAATCTTAGTGCTTGTTGTGGCACTTGATTCGCTTGAGACAACACAGAAATACCAGCTTGTTTCATGATATTTGTCTGAGTGTTCTTTGCTGTAGCAGCAGCGTAATCAACGTCTCTGATACGGCTGTTTGCAGCTGACATATTCTCAATTGAAGTCTCTAAGTTAGAGCTAGTTGTTAATAGTCTGTTTTGAAGTGACCCAAGTTCCGCTCTCTGTCCTGATACCGTATTAATTGCGTTATCAATTTTTTCTAGAGAACCTTGTGCTCCTTCTTTCGTTGATACTGATTCATCTGAAAGTCCTAGAGAGTCTAGTCCTGCATTGATTTTACCAGTATCGTAAGTAATTCTGTCTTTAAAATCATCATTATTAGCACCAATTTGGAAATCTAATTTTTCGCCTTCACCGTTAAGTAATTGAACATCATTAAAAACTGTAGTTTGAGAAATTCTTTCTAACTCGTTTTTTAATTGTTGATATTCCATATCAGTGTAGCCTCTTTCTGTTTCTCCAACTGTGTCTGAAGCTGATTGAATCGCAAGCTCTCTTAATCTTACTAAGATATTTGCTTGTTCATTTAATCCACCTTCAGCAACTTGAATCATACTGATCCCGTCATTCGCATTTCTATTTGCTTGTGCACTTGATCTAATATTTGCTTTTAGTTTTTCACTTATTGCTAATCCAGCAGAGTCATCAGATGATTTTGTAATTCTTTCCCCTGATGATAATTGAGCAGTTGTCTTTTGTTCTTCAACTGACATTTTGCTTAATGCTCTTTGCGCTGTTAATGACTGTACATTTGTTGCAATTCTAAAACCCATAACCTAATCTCCTGTATACATAATAAAAACCTCCTTATAACTCCCTTACCTAATAGGGTGAGCATCTGTGCTCTAAAGTTAATAAATGTTTAAACTCCCAATCCTAAAAAGAAGTTTGTACAAAACATTTCGGTATGGCTTTGAAGTACCTGAGTATTTTTTTGAAGTGAAAAGGAAAAAATTGCCTATCTTCTTTTAAATCAAAAAGATAGGCTTTGTAGTTGATTTTATTAGTCGGAATTAGAAAAAAGCTTTAATTTCTTTTACTACTTCTTTGATCTCATCATCCGTTACAAATGGATTCATTGGAATACAAAGTGTTTTAGCTGCAAATTCAATAGCTTTCTCTTTTTCACCAGGGAAGTCTACACAAGGCTTTTCTTCTGGCATCGCTTTTTCGTAGAAAAGCGCACTTCCAATACCTTTTTTAGAAAGGTGTTCTTTCATCGCATACTTTTCTTCTTTGTTTGAAAGACGAATAGGGAAGAGGTGCCAAGAAGAAATATCTAAATACTTTTCTGGAACCAGCTCTACTTTTGAGTCTTTTAATTTATCAAAGTATTTTTTTGCAACTTCTTTTCTTTGTTCATTTTGCTTTGGAAAACTTTGGAATTTCAAATCCAGAACTGCAGCTTGTAAATGATCACAACGAGAGTTTCTTCCAAAAAGTTTATGCCCATCAGGACTTCTTCCGTGGTTTCTTATAGACATAATTTTATCGGCCATTTTTTTATTAGGAGCGGTGATTGCACCTGCATCTCCAAAAGCACCTAAGTTCTTTGTTGGATAAAAGCTATAAGTACAAAGGTTTGCTGAAGAGCCAATCATCTTACCGTTCTCATATTTACCACCATGTGATTGGGCACCATCTTCAACGATAGCTATACCTTTGGCATCACAAATAGGTTGGATCTTTTCAATTGGTGCTGGAAGTCCATAAATATGTACAGGAATAACAGCCTTAATATCTGGGTATTTGTTTACAATTCTTTCAAGTGAATCAGGACAGATTAATCCAGTTTCCGGATCAACATCAACAAAGATTGGATGAGCTCCCTGATTAATAACACATTCAACAGTGGCAAAAAAGCTAATCGCTGAAATAGCAACTTTATCACCTGGTTTGATATCGTATGCTTGTAGACCAATTTCTAAAGCATCAGTTCCATTTGCAAGTAATAAACAATGATTTGCTTGAATGTAATCAGCAAACTCTTGTTCAAACTTTGTATTATATTCACCTTCTACAAATGCATTTTTAGAAACGATTTCTTTAAAGCGTTCAATAATATCTGCTTGTAATTTTTCATTGTGAAGTTCTTTAAAATTGTAAAAACCGACGGCCATATATACTCCTTAATTTCAGAGCATCATACCACTAAATTAACAAAAATTAAAAAGGTTCATCGCGTAAAAAGTGAGACAAAAAAAAAGGAAAGCTTAGAGCTTTCCCTTTTTCGAAGAAGAGTTTATAAGGTTGTGCACAATTTGTGCAGCCTTTACTTGTTTTTCTTGATCGTTATCAATAAGACTACTTATCTTATTAATATAATCTTCTATTATTGCTTTATCCTTAACATTTTGATTGTCATCAATGTTTTGATAAATGCGTTGATATTTTTTGGCACTGGCCATGATAATTAAGCAGCAGTTTCTGACTTAAACCTTGGGTGAGTCGAAACTTTTCTCATATGCTCTTCGATAACCTCAAAAAGCTCTAGCTTAGTTGTTTTTGGATCCATTCCCTCTGGCATTGCTGAGTAAACAATTTCCTCATTAATTTCAGTGAAAATGTACCAAGTTTGACCTAGTTTTTGGAAAAGTACTTCTTTTGTGATTTCGTTTGATTGTGCGCTCATTTATCCCTCCTAGATGATAAAGCAAATATAGTTACTAGGCTTATCGAAGAGGTGAATGATGAATTTTAGAACTTTTTTGGGAGGGGCAAATCTTGCCTAATACTCTGTTTGAACCCCTAAAAAGTAGTTTGTTTGTACGTTTGTAGGCCTTTCATAGCTTTTGTCTTGCCACCAGGATGGATTATCAGTTCCACCATCGGCCTCGTAGGAATGGGCAAGATCCATAATAACATTAGTCCCCATAATGAAATCTAAGTTCTCAAGTATATTTCTCTTTGTGTATGTAAGTATAAAACGAGGAGAGAAGAAGTTTGAGTTAAAGTTTCTTTCTTCACTTATATTATTTTCACTATCACTTTGCTTAATACGTGAGAACGCCACAAAATTAAATTGAATACTCCCTGCAATTGAAATTATATGCTCTTCAGTCTTCCAAACATCATACATAAGTAATGGTCCAATAGAGAGGGAGGTGTAGTCTTCTTGTGCGCTCCTGGTTTTAAGTTCGTATTCATTACTTGAACTTGTAATATTAAATAGGCCTCCAAAGAAGAATCTTTTATCAACGTCATATTTAACTTGCCTCAAAAAGGTGAAGTCAAATGACTTAGTAAAACCAAATGCTGATTGATCAACATTTTCTTTGTAAGGATAATTAGGACTTCTTGATACCCCTAGACCAAGGCCAAAGTATCCTCTGTATCCTGTTTCTTGTAGAAGGGGAAAGCCTTTGGGAAGGGGCTCTTCAATTCGGTAGTCGGTATTATCTTTTGCGATAACTGTTTCACTTAGCTCTCTTCTATCTGCAGTGATAAGAAATATATGATCTTTCAAGATCCAACCGGTACGACCACTTTTCAATAATACCTTATAAAAGCGTGAGCCTTCCTCGGGGTAATATACCTCAGCTTCATCATCAAAGAATTCATCTGGAAACTCTTTCATATAGGTAGCTTTATACTGATCAACTTTTTCTTGTGGAATATTAATTAAGTCTCGGTATCTGTTCTGTGCAAACTCAGCTGGGTGAATATTTATTTTATCACCTTTACGAAAATAAAAGATTACATTTGCATTTAAATCTTTTTCTTTAAAAACTGGAGCTTCTAAGACTGTGACTTCACCATGGTTATTGGCCAGTCTCATTCCATCAAAGTAGGTTCCTGGATAGTACTCTCTAGCAAGAAGTTGTAATGGAAGTAGAAGAATAATTAAATATCCCAATTAAACCCCCAACCAAACATTAAAGCATAACTATCATCATAATTATTTTCATTGTCCACATCGATATTAAATTGATCAGAACTGGCACGACCCCATTGTCTTTGAAAGTTAGCCCCAATAAGAAACTTACCAATAATGAACTCGATTTCTTTTTCTAAGCTTAACATGATCATCGATTGACTTAGGCGATAGTTTAAAGTTTCATTTGCTCTCTGTTCTGTGACATTTGCAAAGAGGCTAGAGTGGTAGCTTAAATTAAAGTTTAAATTAAAAAGATCTTCAAAAAGGTTAGGCACCTGTAGAACTGGTCCAACTCCCAGCGAGTCGATTTTATAATTTTCTCCTCCAGATCCAACTTGTGCACTTATATTTGTATAGAGAAAACTAAGCCCTACTTTTACAGGAATATCAAAGTCAGCAATTGTTCTAAGTTCAATCCTAGTTAATGTTCCCGTATGGTTTTCATCATTTGTAAGATCACGCATTAGTTCAGGTCTTGTAACACCGGAGTGATAAAGAAGTTCTGGTGATATTTTAAAATAATCTGAGTCTACTTGATTATAAACTGCAACCTCTGAAACTGGCTTGAATTTAGTCGGTGGTTCATAGAGGTTAGAGATGTTTTCAATATGTGCGATTTCACTTGCTCTAACTTTATAGGTAACAGTTCCATTTTCATTTTGAATGAGGTGGTAATTTTCGATATCAGTTAGAGAGTAGGCCTTAACATATATATTTTGAGTTAAAACTTCTTGTTTGCGCTCAACCATATTAAAAAGTTTTACACCCTTATTAATATATCCTTTAAAGATCTTGGACTTTAAAATGTCTTCAAGTTGCACTTGCTTAATTTCTTTTTGCCTTTCATCGTATTTATTAAATTTAGAATTTACAATTTGCTCTACTGATTCTTTTTCACGATCTCTAAGTGTCGAAAGATTTTCAAGTTCTTCATCATCAAGTGGTTGGCCGAGTACGATTTCCTTATCATCAATTAGTAAGGCCTCATCCTCTGGTGAAATTAAGTTTAACAACTCCTGAGAGTAGGAAGAGTTAGTAATGAAAATGGAAAGTAGAATGATTAACTTTCTATGCACTTTTTTATCGCTTTGTAATTTGTTTCATATTTTACTGAACTATTACTAATATCATTTGCTTTTACCCATTGATATTCATCGTGTTCACTTGGGTCAATTTTTAACTCAAAGTCTTTGATTGCCTGCAAAGAATAAACTTTTTCATGCACATCATTGCCCCATTGATCATGAAATTCAAAATCCATCTCTAAATCAATAAGCTTTATAATTTGATTTTGTTGGCAATTGGTTTCTTCTTCTGTTTCGCGAATTGCAGCACTTAGAAAATCTTCACCATTTTCAACTCCACCTGTTACGCTTTGCCAAAAACTTCCACGCCTCTTATTAGTTTTTAATAATAAGAATTCTTTCTCATTATTCTCTAAAACTCTATAGATAATGACTTGAACTTTTTTCTTTTGCATATAAACATTATGAAGCATCGAATCAGTTAAGAAAAGGATATATTTACTTTCAAGCGTTGCACAACAATAGAGGATTTGGTAAATAGACATTCTTATGGATACTCAAGCTTTCTTATTACAATTAACACAATCATTACCCGGTTTACTCTTTGCAATCGTTGCTCATGAGTGGGCGCATGGCTATATGGCAAAGCGCTTTGGTGATGATACTGCTGAAAGAAGTGGTCGTTTAACATTTAATCCAGCAGCTCATATTGATCCGTTTGGAACTGTGATAATGCCACTAATGTTATTGGCAATGGGATGGGGAGCATTTGGCTATGCCAAACCTGTTCCTGTTGATGTGCGCAATTTTAAAGACTTTAGAAAAGGAATCTTTTGGGTAAGCTTTGCTGGTCCATTGGCCAACTTTATCATTGGAATTATTTCAGCATTTATATGGGCTCTATTCACTTCAGGAGTCATTTCACCAGACTTCGCATTTCATAATGAAATGACAAAAATATTAGAATTTTCTTTAGTTATAAATTTTGTGCTGGGCGGCTTTAACTTAATTCCAATCCCACCACTGGATGGATCAAAGATGGTTGCGTCATTTTTAAAAGGTGAAATGCTAAGAAAGTATGAAGAATTAGCACGTTATGCTAATTTTATCTTCCTTGGACTAATAGCGTTAAGCATCGCTGGGGTGCATATATTAAGTTATTTTATTTACCCCTTTGTAGCTATAGGACAAGTTATTGCGAATTTGTTTTTGCAGATGCTAAGTTAATTTGTATATAATGAAACGACTTATAGGATATAAGTCGCAACACACACAGAGATTGAGAGAATTTAATGATTGAAAGCAATATTCAAGTAAAGCTTGATCGTTTTGATGGACCATTAGGTCTATTACTTCACTTAGTTCAAAGAGAAGACATGAATATCAAAGAACTTGATATCAATCGTCTTACTGGTCAGTACCTAGATTATTTAAATAAATTAAAAGACATTAACTTTGATATCGCTGGTGAGTATTTATACATGGCCGCGAGTCTACTTTATATAAAGTCTAAAACCGTTGCTGAAGATGAAGAGCATAAAATTAAAATTGAGAATGCTGATAATCTTGAGATCACTTCTAAAGCACAATTAATTTCAAAGCTCGAAGAGTTACAAAAATTTCAAATGCTTGGTGAAAAACTTTGGACTCTTCCTAAGCGTGATGAAGATATTTTTGTAAAACCAAAAGTAGATAGAAAGGCAATTCAGAACTCAATTCTTACTCCAATGTCTTTAGATGCCCTTACTGAGGTGATGATTGATTTCCTTAGACGTGAACAAAGAAAATATACGGTTGTAAAAAGAGATAAGCTTTCAATTAAAGAAAAGCTTATTGAATTAAAAAATAAATTAAGTATGGGTGTAAAAACAACTCTTACTGATCTTATTAATAATAGAGAATCAACTGATGAAACAGTAATCACATTTATTTCACTATTAGAGTTAGCCAGATTGAAAAAACTTGAAATTTTTCAAAACGAAGACACACAAGAAATATATGTAAATGTTGTTGATAGCTTAGATGCCTTTGATGTTGAAACTGCAGATGGTTTTGACCCTGAAGATGAAAAAGAATCTATTAGCAATGAAGATATTAATACTAACCAAACAATTGAAGCACAGACTGAAGAAGTGAATATTCACTAGGAAGATTTATGAATGTAATTGATTATAGTTGGGATTTTACCAAAGAAGAATTTAGCTTAGATCTTGATTTCTTTAATGAGAAAGATCAGGAAGATAAATTATGGCAAGCACGTACAGGTCTTAATTATGAGACTCTTTGTGGTGCGGTTGAAACTATTATCTTTATGAGTGATAAGCCAGTTAATCTTTTAAAAATTAAGAATCAAATTGATACAGATCTTCCCTTAAGAGTTGTGCACGAATCATTATCTCGTTTACAGGAAGAGTACGAGCAGAAACACCACGGTATTAGACTGATGGAGGTTGCTGAAGGGTACCAATTTAGAACTAAAGCAACTTACTCTAAACTTATTCAAAATATATTTAAGGTAACAACTCAGCAATTAAGTCCTACTGCTCTAGAGGTGTTAGCAATGGTTGCGTATAAACAACCTATTTCTAAGGCCGATGTTGAAAGCATTAGAGGTGTTGATAGTTCACATATTATTCGTCAACTTATGGATAAGAGACTTGTGAGAATTGTTGGACGTTCAGAAGAGATGGGAAGACCAAGTCTTTATGGAACGACTCATGAATTCTTAGAAGTATTCAACCTTCCAAATATTGAAGCACTACCGAGTGAAGCAGAGCTCTTAGAATTAGCAACTGCTAGTGATGTCGCAAGTATTAATGAGATTAAGAGTATTGTTAATAAGGGTGATAAGAAGATCTTTGATTTTGATGAATTAGAAGAGCTTGATACTTTAACTGAGAACATTAAACAGATCTCTGCAGACACTGTCTTTACGAAGTCGCTTAAAGATATGGATAAATCAAGAAGCAATGACGATGGTGAAAAGAAAAGTGCATTTGATATTCTTGAAGATTATGTAAATGCTACTCAAATCTCTGATCAGAATAAAGAGTCATTACTTTCAGAGTTACCAATGAGCTTTATTGATCCAAAGGCTGTTGATATTTCAATTAATGAGCTATTTAATGCTCCTGATATTGATGACGATGAATCTAATATTGTAGATGAACTTCGTGAATTACCAAAAGCAGAACTTACTTTAGAAGAAGACTTTGATGATTCAGAAATTGTTTCACTTGAAAGTAATCTTGATAGTGCAAATGATGAATTTGAAAACTTCATGCTAGATGAAACTAACGCTGAAGAAGAGGTTAACTTAGAAGAAGCGGTTAATTTAGAAGAAGCACAAAGCCAATCTGAAGAGGAATTATTATCTCAAGAACTTGATAGTGCTTTTGACTCTTTAATGGGTCTTGGGGAAGAGGAATCAATTTCAAATATTGATGAATTAAATGCAAAAGAAGTTGAAGAAGAATCTTCTGAGAATGAAGGTGAAGAGGATATTGATCACGAAGCATTGAAAAATCTTACTGCCCAGGATCTTGATTTAGACTTTGATTTTCTTCAGTCGGATAAAGAAGACCAAGAATAGACCAATTTAACTTAATAATTTCAGATAGATATCTTAATAAATAATGCACTTGCTAAAGCCTAGCGAGTGCGTTATAAATCCATAAATTTTAACAGCCGTGAGGCAGATAAGGAGAAAAGATGTCAGAAATAAGACTACAAAAGTATATCGCCGATTGTGGAATCACCTCAAGAAGAAAAGCCGAAGATTTAATCCTACAAGGTAAAGTAAAAGTAAACGGAAATATCTGTGTAAAACTTGGTACTAAAGTTGATACTACAGAAGACGTAGTCATGGTTAATGATGAAGTTATTGATCGTGAGGCCGTTGATCACTTATACCTCGTTCTGAATAAACCAAGAAGTTATGTAACAACAATGAATGATCCTGAAGGTAGAAGAACTGTTATGGATCTAGTTCCAATTAATACCAGAGTATTCCCTGTGGGAAGGTTAGATTATCTTTCTGAAGGGTTATTACTACTTACTAATGATGGGGATATCGCAAACAAAATTATTCACCCACGTTTTAATGTTACTAAAACATATGAAGTAAAAGTTTTTGGTAAAGTAAATGAAGCTATTCTTAAAAAGCTTAAAGCAGGTGTTACTGCTCATGATGGTGTCTTAAAGCCAAAGAGTGTACGTGTAATTGAACAATTACCTAATAAGACATGGCTAGAGTTTAGGCTTAATGAGGGTAAGAATAGAGAGATTAGAAGAATCTGTGAGGCATGTGGTGTGACTATTGATAAGCTTAAGCGTGTTGCTATTGGTGGCCTTGCTATTGATGGAGTTGCTCCTGGAAAGTGGAACTACATTTCTAAGTCAGATCTTTTAAAGTTCATTGGAATCAAAGCTGATGGTACGGCCTTAAATGGTGGAACTGAATATATCTCTCCAAAAAAGAGTATTAATATAAGAAAAGGTTCAAAGATTCAGAAGGAAACAACACTTGCTGACTCAAAAGAATTCACAAAGTTTAGAAAAGAAATTTATTTTGAAACGATAAGAGGACTTAACGCCAGAAAGAATACTGAAACAACAAGCTCTCCGGCGACTAAGTAATATTTGAATTTTTAATTATCTAAACGAACAACTTTTTTTGAATAAATATGATCACCTAGGCTATCGAGACAGAACTCGAGGGCCTGGGTTGAATATTCAATATCTTTATTTTCACACCAAATACTATTAAAGTTAGATTGTTTAATTGCTCCAGCAATTAATTGCATCAGTTCGGCACTTCCATCAAAGTACTCAGATTCATCGTCTGTAGTTAAAACATGTCCTAGAAGGGTTGCAATGGATTTTACCAGTCTAATTTGTTGTGCATTAAGTTCTGTAGTATCGAATTTAAGATCAATTTTTTTAGAGTCCATAAACCTTTTATCCATCATTTTCTCCTCATAGGTGCTTTTAACACTTAGCTTATCGGAACAACTTCATGTATATTTAGGTGTTTATGATTGAGTAAATAACTTTTAATTTGTGCATAAGTACTTAAAAATTCTTGAATCTAACGTAGTAAGTACTAGACATTGTAATAAATATGTTTTATAAAGTTCAAACAATCTAACTGACGCGGGATGGAGCAGTCTGGTAGCTCGTCGGGCTCATAACCCGAAGGTCGTAGGTTCGAATCCTGCTCCCGCAACCAATTTTTAGTTAGAGCATCATCAAATAAATATAAGAAAAATTAAGTTAAGATACAGCACTTTATGAAAGTGCTTTTTTTATGTCTGTTTTATAAGCTTGGTATTAAACTCACTCCATCTTTATCAAGTGCCGGTGAAGGGTCTAGCAGACTTATACTCCTTTTAAGGTCTTGGATATAACTTTCATCAATATTCACTTTTCTCATGGCACATACTAGATCAAGTTCTGAGCTAGCATTATGTTGAATGAGATACTCTTGCATAAGCTGTGCCCTCTCGCTACTTTCTTTATTTAACTCCTCAAAGTAACGTGGTGAAATTCTCTTTACGACTTTACACGCTTTAAAAAGCTCTGGAGAGTTATTATAGTTTTCTGAAATAATCCCATTTATTAGCGTGAGTGTTTCTTTTTCAAAAGTTAGTTCTTTTAAATTTATCAAACTTGTTGGTGTTTCAAGTAAGTATGCATTCTCATTATTAACACTTTTAAAGTTCCCTAATAGACTTTGATAAATTTCTTGTATGATTGATTCATCACTTGAGTCTTCTTTAATTGTGGTTAAAAAATTGAAGTTAAAGCCAGTATCACCAGACTCGTAAATGTCTACTTGTGAGGCCAGCATATAATCAGCATAATCAACTAGCCCTAATGCCAAATCTATTTGTGCCATAGAGCAAGCGGCAAAAATAATTGCTTTAAAGTTAATTCCAGAATTACTTACTGCCTTGATAAAATCTGCATGCTCAAAGCGAGTCTCTGGGTGAGAGTAATCAAAGGGCATCATCTCACTAAAGTGTGAAAATGAATGCCCTCTATAAGTAAAGTAGAATTCAGAGTTGGGGAATAGCTCTTTGGAAAAGTGGAGAAAACTCTCAACAAACTCTGCATCTTGATTTACCTCTCGAGCTTTCAAGCGATTCGAACGACCGAATCTTAGCAAAGTTCCATTTCTCCACACTTTAATATATGATCCAAAGTGTTTACTTGAGTTGTAAAAGCGATCCTTACCCCTTTGATCGTGAACTAAAATGACATTACAGGCACAATCCTGTGCGTAGTTTGTAATACGTTCAGCATCTACTTTATCAATTCTTACCTGTTTTTTTGAACCAGAAATTTCTGGTCTAAATCTATTGCTATCTCCATTAAGCCAAAATATAAATGTCTTCCCTGCATAGTTATTATCTGTTGGTAGTGAGTATTTATCATAATCAAATTCAGCTATAGCAACAGAGCTAAAAAGAATTGTGAAGATGATAAATAACATAATAAGACCTCCAGATATTGCCCTGATTTCTCAGGGCCAGTTAAGTTGTATTAGAATCCTGTTAATAAACTTCCAACAAATGTAAATGGTAATAAAGCAGTATCAATTATCATAGCAAATGGAAGCCAGATTACTAATAAGTCACCAGGTCCATACATGTGATCAATTGTATCTCTAGTAAATCCAAACATTAGGTTTCTTGCTTGTTGAGTTTTCTGAAGATCAGAAATAAGAACTTTCTTTGCAATCTCTAAATCACCAACACTTTCAAGTCTTTCAATTTTGGAATAACAATCATTCATGATTTCCGGAGCTAACTCTCTCGTCGTATTATTGGCCGCAACCTCATTACACTTATTTTCTAAGTAAGCAACAAGCTCTGGGGTAGACTCCATCGATTCAATTCGAATAATTTCTCTTTCAACGGCCTCTTGAACTTTCTTTTCTTTTGCAATTGATAGTTCGTCTTCTGCCATTGCCGGTGATTGAGTTAGTAATGCCGTAAATACAAATGCCAAACCTAATAATTTCTTCATTCTGTCTCCTTTAATAAGCAAATTTGAAATGTCTAACTTTTAATAGAGTCATTATTGCTAATTTAGGTATTCAAATCGAGTAACATTGGGTAACAAAAAAATGTTACTTATCTGTGAGGGGAAAAATTCTTGTATTTTCAGTGAGATAGCATAAAAAAAGCCTCCAAAGTGGAGGCTTAGTATCTAAAGTATGTAGTATTTATACTATTGCATGAATGGACTGATTTCCATGGTGAGTACATGGTTTGTTTGCTTAATACCAACAATCTTTTTAATTTTGTTGGCAGTGTCTAGAAAAAGCTCTTCTTTTTTGTCATAGAGAAAAGTCATTTCTTTTTTAAGCTTATTAATTTTAGCAAGGTCAGCATTTTCCGTGATTAGAGAGTCTAAAAGTAACTGAGCAGTTTTTGACTCTTGAATCTTAATTTCACGACTCTTGTCTAAACTATTCTTTAATACTTTTTTAAGATCTCTTTTCTGCTCATTTGAATAGTCCTTATGATTGTCGATAAGGTTATTTACATAAACTTGGATTTCCTCATAACGCTTATAAGAGTAATCGCTTAGTTCTTCAATGTGATAAGACTGAGTCGCACAACTTGTAATCGTTAGCATAAGAAAGATTTTTAATAGTAATTTCATTTTAACCCTTTTCCTTTTAAATTACTTTTTTCAAACTAACTTTGGCAATGATATTCATCATAATTAGCATTAATTAAAGTAGTTTTGTGTGAAATTTAAAATACCTATAGCAAGGGTTGATATAAATAAGACGCTAAATGTTACCTTTAAAAAGTGTGGAGAAAGCCTAAAGCGGGTTAAATGTTCTTGTGAGTAAAACCAGAAAATAAAAGCCGAAAGAAATGGGAATAAAAAGCCATAATGCCCTTGTATCGAGAAAATCAACTCTGAGAAAGTCCCACCAATAATAAAGCTGATTAGTATATAAAATCTCTTCTTTAGATTATTAAACTCATCATCATTAGTTCTAACAAATAATTGATATAGATTAAGACCAAGATCCGTTGATAGACCGGTCATATGGGTAGGCTTTAAAAAGCCTTTTGTCGCAAAAGAAGAAGATGAGTTCTGGATTCCACAACAAAAAGATAATAAAAAGAGCATTAATAAGTGAGAGACATAAAGAACCTCTTTTGAAGTATAGAATAAATCAAACTCAGATAGAACTAATACAAAACCAAAAAAGATAAACTTTATAAACATAACTAGTGAGTAACGTGGTCTTCTATTGGTTTCAGTGTAGTATTTTAAATAATAACCTGAAAGTGCTGCACCAAGAATAAATGAGACTAAAACTGTTAAAAAGGTGATAAAAACCGTAAGGTCTAGCTTTCCAATTCCCATACCGATCATTGAACCAGTTCCAGTAACGTGAGATACAAAGAATCCATCAGCTATATGAAATGCTCCAACATTGACATAGCCTGCTTGAAAAGGTGCTGCAAACATTAAGAAACTAGCGAATTTTGTATTTAGGGAATTATAGCTTAGAGGTATCATTATTATTCTCTAGGGCACCAGCAGAAGTGCCTTTTCTGACTTTGAGCTCTATGTGCAATATCTGGTTTAATAGGAGTAAAACCCAAAATATTGCACACAGATAAAATTCATATGGAATACTCTTTAACATTTATAAATGATATATCTATTTGAAAATTATAATATTCTTAAAAATCTTAGTGGCTATTAGTTTTTGTCTAAGGGTAGAGGGATTTTAATAAGTTAACTATTAACCTATAGTTAACTTATTATGAACTTTTATATAATAGGAAAAATTACTTAAACATAATATAATAAGCTATGAGATTTTTATTAAGATACCTACTCATATTCACAGTTGTACTACCTCTGGCATGTCCAGTACTTAATCTCACAATTGTTCCGAATAATATAGAGTTTGCAAGCCTAATTCAAGTCTTTGAAGAAGAACATGAAGAAGAGGTTCTTCTTAAAGAATTATTTTCTAGCTTAGTTGTAGTTCATTTTAATCAACTAAATATTAATAGTATTTTAAAAGATCTGTACAAGAATACGTTCTATCCTCGGATTATAATACCACCACCTGACCTTACCTAAAGACTAAAAATTAATCTTTATTTATTAAAAGGTGTTTTTACCTTTAGGTGGTATTTATGAATAGTTTAAATTTTAATCATTTATTTTATTTTTGGATTGTCTCAAAGTCTGAGTCTATTGCAAAAGCAGCAAGTGAGTTGAAGATCTCTTCTCCAAGTCTGAGTACGCAAATAAAACAATTAGAAAGTAATATTGGTGAGGAGTTATTTTTTAGAAAGGGGAGAAGCTTAAAGCTCTCTGATCAGGGTGTATTGCTAAAAAAACACTGTGATAATATTTTCTTTGAGTATAATCAATTAGATCGTCTGATTAAGGGGGGAAAAGAGCTAGGTGCAATTAGTGACTTTAAGTGTGGAGTTAGTGCTAATATTTCAAAGCATCTTGAGTACTTATTTTTGTCAGAGCTCTTAAGTAGTGAAATTAATCTACGTATTAAATCAGTTAGTCATGCTGAATTATTAAAAGGTCTTTTAGACTTTAAGTACGATTTTATTATTACAAATGATTTAGAAATTCCAGCAGACAAATCATTAAAAGTTTTAAAGTTGCATGAGAGTCCCTATGTGGTCGCAAGAAGTAGTCTTTGTTCAAAAGGAGAAGAAATTCCTTTTTCCTTACAAAACTGTAGCTCCTTAAGTCTTAATTATATTCGCAGCTTTGTGGAAAAGAATTATCCGCAAGCCCAGGTGAAATCAATCATTGATGATACATCTCTTTTAAGACTCTACGCTAAGAAGAGTTGTGGCTATGTTGTGATGCCAAAGATTGGCCTTTATGATGAAATTCTTTCTAAGGAAGTTGAGATTGTTGAGGAATTAGATATTGTGGAGAGTTACTTTTTAATTACCACAGATCATATTCTAAAGATTCTTGACTTAGATTCTTATGCGACAGAATTTAAGGTGAAGTATTTTAGATTGTAAGTATCTGAATTTACAATGCAGTTTCTTTGTAAAATGAGTAAAATTTAGCTTTTTAACGCTAAATTGACATTTAAAAGGGTGAATTTATGTAATACTATGTCTTTATGGGAATCATACGTATTTTTACATTTTTCGCCCTGGCAAGTCTTCTATCAATAAATGCTATCTCTGTTTATAGCTGTGATCTTGTAGAGTCTACCCATGAAACAAGAGATTGTTCTGAGGGGAGCGAAACCCATGAGAATGAAACTTTAGAGAATAAAGTTTTTATTTCTATTCATAGTTCTTATAGCGCAAAATTTTTTAACTCAGAGCTAGTTGGGTTTACCGAGCCAAAGCAAAATACTTTTGATGTTTATTTTGAAATAATCATACCGCCACCAGAATATTCTTTTTCTGTCTAAAAAATATTAAAAATCATATTACTAAATTCAAAATTAAAGGAGAAAACCATGACTGCGTTTAAGGGTTATGAAAAGTTTAATGAAACACGTGTACCAGAAATTAAAGACAAACTTGCGGCTTTAAAAGATGGTCAAAGTCCACCAACTTTATTTATCACTTGTTCAGATTCTAGAATCTGTGCCAATGATATGACGCAAACTGATTACGGACAATTATTTGTTATTCGTAATGCTGGTAATAGTATTCTTCCAGCAAATGAAGAGAATGGTGATGCTGACCAAGCGACTCTTGAATATGCTGTGAAAGCTCTTGGGGTTCAGGAAATTGTAATCTGTGGTCACTCTCACTGTGGTCTTGTGACAGCTGCTTGCAGTGGTGTCGATCGCAATCAACTAAAATACATTGATAATTACTTAGGAAAATTTGCTGACCTTCAGGCAACTGTTCGTGAGAAAGGTTTAGAGTTGGTTGATGCAATTCACACTAACGTTAGAAATCAAATGAAAAATGTTCTTTCTTATGACTTTGTTCAAGAACAAGTAAAAGCAGGAAAACTTAAAATCCATGGTTGGTATTACACTTTAGAAACAGGTTCTGTTGAAGTTGTTGATACAATTGATGCTCTATAGGAGAGATATAAATGAATAATAAATATAATAAGAACTTATTTCTAAAAGACTTACTTTCTTCAACTGTAGTCTTTCTAGTCGCACTTCCTCTTTGTATGGGGATTGCACTTGCTTCTGGAGTACCTCCAATCGTAGGTTTACTTTCAGGAATTATTGGTGGGATTGTTATCGGTACCTTTACTGGTTCACCTCTACAAGTTTCTGGGCCAGCTGCTGGATTGGCAGTAATTGTATATGAATTAGTTCAGGCTGAAGGACTTGGTGGACTCGCCATGATCACTTTATTTGCCGGGCTTTTTCAAGTTGTCTTTTCATTTTTAAAAATGGGACCATTATTTAGAGCAATATCACCTTCAGTAGTAAAAGGTATGTTAGCAGGTATTGGTGTGCTAATCTTTAGTAGTCAATTTCACGTAATGCTTGATGATGCTCCAAAAGAAAATGGATTTCAAAACTTAATCACTATTCCAAGTGCTTTTTTAAGTGTCTTTGATGCTTCTCAAGGTGTTCAACATATTGAAGCGGGGATGATTGGTCTTCTGACTATCTTTATGATTATTGCTTGGAATTATGTTCGTGATAAGCAATGGAAAAACCCAATTCCAGCTCCACTTATTGCCATTATCGCTGCTGCAACAATAACTTATGCTGCAAAGATTGATATCAATTTAGTTAAAATTCCAGCAAATCTTTTTGCAACTATGAGTGAAGGTTTTATGTGGAATAGCTTCTCTGGCTTTAAGTTAGCTTATGTCTGGGAAGGGATGATTGTGGCCTTTATTGCAACCACGGAAACTCTTCTGTGTGTTACAGCAACTGATAAAATGAAGGTTGGTCATAAATCTAATTATAATAAAGAACTCTTTGCACAGGGGATTGGTAACGCTGTCGCGGGGATTCTGGGTGCAATTCCTATTACAGGTGTGATTGTTCGTTCAAGTGCCAATGTTGATTCAGGTGGAGAGACAAGGGGAGCAACAATACTTCACGGGGTGTGGTTACTTGTTGTTCTTTTTATTTTCCCTCAACTCTTGGCCTTTATTCCAAAAGCAGCACTTGCGGCTATACTTGTATATATTGGGTACAAATTAGTTGATTTTAAAGCAGTTAAAGCATTTGCAGAATATGGAAAGAGTGAAGCGGCAATTTACATCATTACTATTGGTGGAGTTGTTTTTATTAATTTACTTGCAGGAGTTATCCTAGGTTTCGCATTATCTTTAGTTAAACTTTTATGGCAAGTTCACTCAGGAAATGTTGAACATACAGAAGATGAAAACGAATCAAAATTTATTTTTCAAGGTGAGTTCTCTTTTATTAATCTTCCACGTGTTGCAAACATTTTAGAGTCTAAAAATATTAATAAAAAACTCGTCATCGATATGAGTGGCGTTAGTTATATGGACCATGCAATGGATGAACTCATTGAGGGACTAAAAATTAAAGCTGAAAAACAAAATAAAGAAGTTGAATATATTAAGTGTAAGAACTGTAAGTAGTTAATATTTAATAGCTTTTTCTTTAGGCCCCTAGCAATCTAGGGGCTTTTTTTTGCCTATAGTATGTATTTTCTACTAAATGACTACTTCCGCGTTCCCTTTTGAGGTAGAAGGTGCCTATGAAAATATTAGTAATGCTTTCGCTCTTAACGAGTTTTCTATTTGCTGCAGAAATGTCTGAAAAATCTCCTGAGGAAATTGCAGGAGTAACAGGTATTCCAATCTGTGCCATCGTTCAATCTCAAATTTTAAAAGATGACATTATTGCTCTTGGAAAGAATGACAAGTTCATGCACTGTGCACTTTCATGTCAGATTGCTCTTCGTTGTGGAGGCTATGAAAGTTTAAGTATAGGGATCTTAAAAGAACTATGGGATCTAGTGACTCCTGGAGATGCAGATATTAAGGATATCGAAGCAGACTTAAGAGGAATTAGACTGGCCACTAGAAGACAGGCCAATAATGATTATGAATGTATAAATAGATGTGATCTTATCTATCAAGGAGATAAAAAATGAAATACTTATTATTAGTAGCATTATTTGCGATCGGTGCATCGGCAAATGATTATGTAGTTCTAGAAGGAAACTCAGTTCGTTTAGAATCTAGTACTGCTTCACTAGAGAAAACTGCTTACACTCCAAACTCTATCAATTTAATCGTACCTGTAACTTATACTCGTGAGATGTGTGAGCCAAGAGACGAAAGAAGAGAAAGATATGATTGTAGTGAAACAGACACTTATTATGATCCATACTGCTATGGTGGTCCAATTGGTTACCCACGTCACCCAAGAGGTGGTGGAGTAGTTGTGAGAGGTCCAAGATATAATCCTCCAGGCGGAACAGTTGGAAGATCAAGAACTACAGGTCGAGTTGTAGTTAGAACTGGAAGAAGTCATAGAGTTGATACTGGTTGTTGGAGAACAAGAAGAATCCCAAGAACTTGTACAAGAACAATTTGTACTAATCCGTACTATGTTGATGACGTTGTTTCAAAGAACTTCACACTAACTTTTGATAACTATAATAGAAATGATGTTTTAAATTTCTCATTAGATCAGTATGGTAACTTAACACTAATGCCAACTAGAATTAGTGCTGGTTGTACTGTTTTAACTAAGTATGGATCTGGTTCAGATGTGACTGGAGCAAAGCTTAAGTTAAAAAGATCTTGTCGTTAATAATTAACTACATGCAATATATAAGAAGGGGCCTAGTTTTAGGCCCTTTTTTTTTGATTTCATGGCCAAAATAGCCTGATTTTGGCATCATAGAGACTTCATAAGGATCTTCTATGAAAACGTATTTAACAGGCATTAAACCAACCGGCATGGTTCATCTTGGAAATCTACTAGGGGCAATTCGTCCAGCAATTGATTTTTCTAATAATGAAGATGCTGCTCAATTTATTTACTTTATTGCTGATTATCATGCGATGACAGCAAGTCGTGACCCTAAAGAATTTCATGAAAATGTTTATTCAATTGCTGCAACTTGGATTGCACTTGGATTAGATACTAAGAAATCAATTTTCTATAAACAAAGTGATGTAAAAGAAATCTTTGAGCTGCAATGGTTACTCTCTTGTATGACTCCTAAGGGAGATATGAATCGAGCTCACTCTTATAAAGATAAAGTGCAAAAGAATGCAGATGAAAAACGTGACACTGATTATGGTGTGAATATGGGACTATACTCTTATCCTATATTAATGGCCGCAGATATTCTTATGTATGATACTAACTTCGTGCCAGTTGGGAAGGATCAAAAACAACATGTTGAGATCGCAAGAAGTATCGCTCAAAGAATTAATGAGTACTTTGGAGAGGGAACTTTAATAGAACCACAAGAAGTATTACAAGAAAATGGTGCCTATATCGCAGGTCTTGATGGAAGGAAAATGTCTAAGAGTTATGACAATACGATTCCACTTTTTGTACCAGAGAAAAAACTTAGAAAACTAATAATGAAAATTAAAACAGACTCACAACCACCTGAGGCACCTAAAGACCCGAATGATTCATTAATCATGGATCTTTATAAACTTTTTGCAAATGATGAGCAGGTTAAAAGTTTAACTGAGTGGTACCAAAGAGGTATTGGTTGGGGAGAAGCAAAGCAAGAGTTATTTTTGGCGGTGAATGATTATATTTCAAAGCCAAGAGATGAATACAATAGATTAATGGATGATAAGGCCTATCTTGATGAAGTATTAAGAGATGGTGCAAATCGTGCACGTGAAATTGCGACAACAACTATGGATCGTGTTCGCAAAAATATGACAGGATTTTAAATGAGAAGAATTACAGCTACACCTGATGAACAATTAAAAGAAATTAAAAGAGGCGTTGTCGATCTTTTACCTGAAGAAGACTTTGTAAAAAAACTTAAAGAGAGTTACGAGAAAGATCAACCTTTAAAGTTAAAGCTAGGTGCAGATCCTTCACGTCCTGATATCCATATTGGACATGCAGTTGTATTACAGAAGCTGCGCTTAATGCAGGATTTTGGTCATGAGGTTTATTTTATTATTGGTGACTTCACTGCCATGATTGGAGACCCGACTGGAAAGAGTAAAACTCGTCCAGCTCTTACTCGTGAAGAAGTTGTTGAAAATGCAAAATCATATGCTGAACAAGTTGGTAAAGTTTTAGATATGGAAAAAACTAAAGTCGTTTTTAATAATGACTGGCTATCAAAACTTGCTCCAACAGATATCATCAAACTTATGGCACAGGTGACGGTAAGTTCAATGCTAGAGCGTGACGACTTCTCTAAAAGATATAAAGCTCAAGAGGCAATTCACATGCATGAATTCATTTACCCTATTATGCAAGGGTATGATTCAGTTGAACTTAAAGCAGATGTTGAGTTTGGAGGTACAGATCAAACCTTTAACCTTCTTATGGGACGTCATCTCATGAAGGCAAATAATATTGAACCTCAGTGTATTTTAACTCTTCCCATTCTTGAAGGTACTGATGGTGTTCAAAAAATGTCAAAGTCACTTGATAATTATATTTCACTTGATGACACACCTACAGATATGTTTGGTAAAATGATGTCTATCTCAGATGATTTAATGAAACGCTACTATGAACTTGTATGTAGAAGAAGTGCTGATGAAGTAAGTGCAATCATTAAAAGTCTTGAAGACGGAAGTGCTCATCCTATGAATGCTAAGAAAGAGCTTGCTGCTGAGGTTGTTGATTATTACCACCCTAAGGGTACTGGTGCAGAGGAGCGTAAGAAATTTGAAGAGCGTTTCTCTAAGAATAAAGTTCCTGATGATATTCAAGTGGCAAAAGTACCAGCTGGTGAATTAAGACTATTAGAGTTCTTATCAAGTGTTGAATTTATAAAATCTAATGGTGAAGGTCGAAGACTTATAAAGCAAAATGCTTTGAAAATTAATTTTAAGGCCCACAAAGAAGAAAGCTTAGAAGTTGCTGCCGGTGAAGAATATATTATTAAACTTGGTAAGTTACGTATGATTAAGGTTATTGGAGAGTAATGACTCTTTTTATCTATGGCCTATTAACAGGTGTTATCATCACATGTGTGATCGCTGTAATTCTTTTTAAGTCTCTCTCAAAATCACAGAGTGGAGAGCTTAAAGATATTACTGATCAATCTAAACAAGCTCTATTAAATGAATCCAAAGAACAACTTGAACTAATTTTAAATCCCTTAAAAAGCAGTATTAGTGAATATCAAAAAGCTATCTCAACCTTAAATGAAAAGGGGATTGAAAATACAACGCTCTTAAAAAATGAATTACAACATGTCATGCTACAAACAAAGAAAGTTGAAGAAGAAGCGAATAATTTAACTAAAGCCTTAAAAGGTGATGTTAAAGTTCAAGGAGATTGGGGAGAGATGATACTCAATCGAATTATGGAGCTTTCTGGACTTGAAGAGAATAGAGAATATTCAACACAAATCAATTTTAAAGATAGTGAAGGTAAAAACTTTAGGCCAGACCTTGTGGTCTTTCTTCCTGATGATGCCCATTTGATTGTCGATTCAAAAGTCAGTCTTATTGCTTATGAAAAATATGTTAATCGTAGTGAACATGACAATGAAGAGTCACTTTTAAAAGAATTAAAGACATCTATGAAAAACCATGTGGATGGTTTAAGTGCGAAAAACTATCAGGGACTAGAGGGAGTTAATTCCCCGGATTTTGTTCTTATGTTTGTTCCCATTGAAAAAGTTATCTCTATTCTTCTCTCTTATGATAGTGATTTCCTAGAATATTGTTTTAAAAAGAAGATCATATTAACCGGTCCATTTGGGCTAATGCCAGTTTTAAGAACAGTTCAAAGTTTATGGCGTATTAATAAACAGAATGAAAATGCTGAGGAAATTGCTCGGAAAGCTGGCCTTCTTTATGATAAATTCCAAACTTTTTACTCTGATATTCAATCCGTTTCTAAGGGCTTAAGCTCAGTTCAGGATCAATTTGCTCAAGCAATGAGTCGTATTCAAGATGGTAAAGGAAATCTTATTAATCGCGTAGAGGAGCTCAAAGATCTTGGAGCTAAAACTCACAAATAATATTTACCCTTAAGAAAAACCTTGAAATTTCTATAAGTTAATTTTGATAAGTATTTTTTGTTCTAGTTTGTTTGCCAAAAACAATGAATCAAAATAAACGCTATATTAGCTCATATCAGAAACTTGATATCTAGTCCAATAGTGAGTTATTAACACTCTGGTTATATCCAATATCTAAATTATTTTGAATTAATTCATTACGATCATCAAAGTAGAAGTTTTTCATTGCCTTCTTGTCGAGGTTCTTTATCTGACCGCGATAGGCCTTGGTTATATAAAAGAAAATATTTCTTTTTGGATCTTTAATAATTGTATCAAACTTAAACTTTTTTTTAGAAAGAATAATTGCCTTTTCTTGATCAAAGTCTTTAAAACGTCCGGGTCTTCTTTTTTCAAGCTTTAACATGCTTTTAATTTCTTTTTCTTTATTGTCTTCAGGTTTTTTTACAACTTTCTTTTTGTTTGAGTTACTTGGGCTCGACTGTGTTTGATTGCTTGCTATATTAGCACCGTTTGATTCGATAAGTGCTGGAATATTAAGTTTAATTTTTCCGCTCTTTATATCTTCAAGGTTTTCTTTTCCAAGTCTTTGTTCAAATTTCTTATCCATGGCCTTTATACGGTCATCTATTTTATGTGGCTTAATACCAAGTGCTTTATATCTAGCTTCAACTTTTGTTTTTAATTTAGCATTTATTTTTTCAAGCTTTTCATTCATCTTTCGCATTTTATCAGTATCAAACTTCGACATATCAAATTGGCCGTTAAGTATTTTTCCGTATTGTTTATAAGCAGGGATTCCTTCTTTAAAGAATTTCATAACATAACCGCCTTTAACTTCTTTATTCATTTTAACAAGGCCTGCTTTATCTGATTTTTCAAGAGGACGCATACATTTTTTCTGTTTGCGACATTGGCAATTAAAGTCCATTTGTCCTTTTTGATTGATACAGGGAAGGGTTGTACTATTTTCCGGCACACCAGCTAATTGAGCATGTAAATTAAAAGTGTAAATGAAAACTATTAATAACTTCAACATAATAACAACTTGATTAATTCTTATTTAATTATTCGCTCCATTGTTTGAATTGTTCTCAAAGTTTTGTATTGCAGTATTTATTGCATCAATTTCAGCTTGCCTGTCGACTGCCATCTGACGATCTGTTGTATCATTTTCGACTGATCTTTGAACAAGCTCTGTTCCAATCGTTGTTGCATCTCCCTGAGTTGGTCCATTTATGGCCTGAGCAGCAGCTGTATTTCTGCTTGGAGCTGCACCGTTTGAGCTTGTATTGTCATCATTATTATCACTACTGCTTCTATTAAGTAGTGGTGCAAGTAAGGTAATCATAGGGATAATTTGCATCATATTCATTTCAGCATGTGCTTTTGGGATGATGAGATTTGTCGTGGTACTAATCATATTTTTAAATCCAAACTTAATATAATCAAGTGTCTCTGGATCATTCATAGTCACCACATCTTCTAACATAAGTTGAAATTCTTTATCATTATATTCTTTTTCACTTAAAGATGACTGACGTTGATTAAAAACTACTGATGAGTATTCTTCAAAGTGAAGCTTCACCTCTGCAACAGATTGTGATTGTTCAATTTGTTGATTAAAGTATTTTTCATATTTCTTTTGTGGAATAATGATTCTGGCCTCTACATTTTCTTCAGGTTCATTATTTGTTGCATTATTAATGGTATCATTTGGATCCTCTCCCTCTGCCCTACAAACAGTAGGGGGTTGGCCAGATGCAACTCTAGATTGTTCAGTTGTTAAAGCTGTATTGGCAACTCCTCGTGCAACTAAATTAAAGGCCATTTTTACACCTAGACCAGCAAGGGCTCCTTTGTAACCTTGTTTAATATGATCCATCGCTGTAACTTGTACGTTCCCTTCATTTTTAAGAGACGTATTATTGGGATCATCACTTTGGTTTTGCTGCTCTTCTTGTTTTTCTTTGTACTTTTTCATTACATTCTTATGCACTACATATGCTGTAAGTACACCACCAACTGTCCCTAATACGCGCACAAATGCTGCTCGACCTAAGGCCCTACAAACTGGTGGATGATTCTTGCCCATAAATTTTAAATATCTAAAGTCTTTGATAAAGCCAAAGAATCCATCTCCACGAGCACCACTTAAAAGTGAAGATCTATTTGCACTAATTTCTCTTCCATCAATTGTTGCTGTAATTTCGCCACCACTTCCACCAAGGTTTGCATTGGTAGCACCTGTGGTTGCGGCCAATGTGGTTAGAGCAGCAGCTCCATTTCCATTTGTCTGACTCGGATTTCCAGCTGGTGCTGGAGCAGGAGCTGGTTGAGCACCCACATCATCTAGTAGTGCTAGGCCATCTGTAGGACTAGCTGGTACATAGGGAACATTATAGGCATTACACTGTGAGCTTGCATTGACTTCTTCGCCCTGTTGGCAATAAAAGTTACGATCAATATAAGCGTTTCTATTATTATAACCATATTGAGAAAGCTTCATCATCTTACATTCTAATTGGCCTTTTGGTGTATTTGCGTAGCCTTCATTTACACAAGTTGAAACTGAGGCTACTTGTAATAAATCTGGTTGTTGCCAAGCGAGCATTGAGTTAACGTATTCATTTAAAATACTAAAACATTTACCTTGTAATTGATCCTCTTGACTACACGATTGATCATGATAATTTGCAAGCTCTCCACTATCTATCATTTCATTAATACATACAAGTGGAGTAGGAGACTGCATACATTCCTGCATTCTTTCCTCTAGAGACTTCGCTTTGTCCATACATTCTTGTCTTTGAGCTCTATTTGGAAATGCCTCTTCATTAAAACAACTTGTTACAGGAAAATTATTTGTAGCTAAGCTTGTTAACTTTGATCGAATAGAACATATTTTTCTAGCAACTGGATCTTCTGGGTGAGCAGTCATACATTCTGGGTCTACAGCTGCAAAACTTCTAGAAAGTAAGCGATTCATACACTCTTTACGGCATGCATTTTGATCACTAGTCCATTTTGCGGGAGTACACATCTTTGAGCTATAGAGCTCTGGACGACAATACTTTGTTTCTAACTCACTCATTAAAGCTTGATCATCAATATTGATATTCTTTGCGTAATAACAAGTCACAGCACTTGCAACTTGTTGAGCATCTAATGGGCGAGCCAGTAATTCTTGTTTTGCAGCTTCGTCTAAGCTTGCAATATCCTCAACACTCTTTTCTTTAATATCAAGAGCACACATGGTGATAATCTCTTGGTCAATATGATTCATATTATTTTCAATAACAAACTTTTGTAATAAACATGCATCATTACTTTTATCAGTTCTAAATTTACTAGCAGAAGAGCTTGGTAGCCATACTTCCGACTCTTTAGTATCACAGCCTTTTCCGTCATCACTATTATTTATTTTGTCCTTGGTTAATCCCTTAAGAACACCCTGGAAAGAATAATTTGAGTAAGCAGCTTCACCTTGAGCAAGCATTTGATTAACAACAATGGCCTTACATTCACTATTAGCTTTCTTATTACGACAATACTGATCTTGCTCTTCTCCCGTCTTAGTTGTACTTTCCTCACAGTCATCCCAGTCAACTGGGCATAGATACTTGATGAAATTTGCTGAGTTAGCATTTAGTAGAAATTGTGCAGCGGCGATTTCTTCACATTGTACTCTGTCAAAGCCCTCTACTCTTTCGCCATCTCGACAGGGCTCAACAACTTTCCTATGATTGTAATCTAAGACAATATTCTTTAAGTCTTGCACACAATTACTTTCATTTTCAAAACAATATAGTTGCTTAAGTCTCTGGTTAAGTCTAGATAAACAATTTGCTTTATCTTGACCTTTAAGACAGCTTTGAAGGTAGTCATCGCTAAGTTGTGCATCGGCTATACTATCACCTTCACGACAAATTAAAGTTCCCATATAAGCTTCTAACTTTTCATTAGCTGAAAGAGCTGCATGATTTTCTGCACTCGGAGCAATATCTCGGATTAATTTTGCACATTCAATTTGTTGAGCTGTGGTTTTAACGTAATCACACTTACAAAATTTGCTAATAAGTCCATTAATAATTTGTCTTTGATTTTCTAGTTCTTCTTTAACAAAGTCACTGATAACAAAACCTTCAGTCACTTCTTCATTTAAGTCTCTTTGATCTTGTTGAGTTGGGTTAGGGAAGGTTACATATGTATAACTATCGATTAAGTGGTTTGTTCGATAAGTATAAAGACACTCTCTTCTTTCTTCAAGAGTTGGCTTATTAAAACATTCATTTAAAGTTGAATTAGGATCTTCTTCAATTTGACTCGCCAATTGAGTATAATTTTGATTTAAGGCTGAGTTACATGTTGAGTTAGTATTTAGGTTTGAATTTGTAAGTTTAAGTATATTTTCATTCGTTCTGATTTCATTTAGGGCCAATTCTCTTAGTTGATCAAAAAAACCAGTTCCTACAAAATTATTTAAATCAGCAGCTCTTTCAGTTCTTACTTTATTTAATGCACTTAAGACATCGGCCTTACAAGCGGTATAGACTTGATCTAAATCTGCTTCTAGTTTCGTTGCACCATCTGTTGCTGACATATCAATTTGTCTTGTTAATTCAACTTCGGTTGCCTTGTGACATGAACAGCCTTGGAAAACTAAACTATCATAAAGTGCTTTAGAATTTGCTTCGTAGACATCTGTATCTTGTGCTCTTAGCACATCAAGGTGCCCTAGAGTTGTGATGAAAAGTAGTATCCACAAAAAATTGCTAGTTAAACCTTGGACCTTTTTAATCATAAGTTTTCCTAAACTACGGTTATTATTTGTTTTAATTATTTTACTAAGAATCACTATATATATTGCTAAATTATCGGTAATCCAGCAGTTAACCTTAATGATTTCATGTAATTAGCTATTTCTTTAGTTAACATTAAGGTTTTAAATGCCGATAGAGGTGCCAATTAATCATGCTAAAATTAAAGAATTGAATAAAATGATAAGGATAATTTAGTGAGAAAACAGGTTAACACACTGATTTTACTAGGCTCTTTGGCGATGACGACTGCATTTGGTGCGGATAATCTCAACCCCAAGGAACTCCCTTATTGTGATCTTGGTGAGCTTGAGTATTTAAGTGCTAAGAATCAATTAACAAATGATTATATCTGCCCTGACTTTGTAAATGATCAGATTAATATTTCAGAGAATGTTTTTGAACTTGGAAGTGATGGTAAAGTTGCTCCGGTTAAAGCTGGTATGCAAGCTACTGAATACAATCGCTTGCGTGAAAAAGTCTGTGATGTTGATAATTATCCTAGTGAAACTCAGTTCTTAGAATTAACTGAGGAAGAGGTTCAACGAGTGACACAATTTGCTCAAGAGTTAAAAGGAGCAGTTTCACCGGCGTTTACTGCTATGGAGAGACAAATAAGTGCAGTCCCTCATAAAGTTAATGAACTTTTAAAGTTACAAGAGTTAGAGAATGTTGAGGGTGATACTTACTTTCAATCAAGCTACATAAAAGAGAATTATGTTGAGCTACCTCAGTATGTTTCAGAGGAAGATCTTCCACTGAAATTGAGAACAGATGGACAATACTTTAGCTCTAATCGACATGATGAAATAATTGTACGTGGTTTTTGTGATGCACCTGCAGATACAAATACCTATGAAAGATTAAAGCCATTAACTAGTTGTATCCAAAACAGTGAAGGAAAATATAGTGTCGATCTTTCTAAGGAAAGTTTGGCATTCTTTTTTCATGATCGACTACAAGTTCAGGAGTATGTCACAAACTTAAGACGAAATAGTCGCTATCAAAGAAGACAAAGTGCTTTACAACAATATATCACTCGAGCGAGTAACCCTCGTAACTCAGAAATTGTAAATGCGATCAAACGTATCTCAGGTCAAGGGGGAGGAGTTGTTCGTAATTTAAACCTAAAAGATATTAAAAGCTTTTGTTCTGTTGCACCTATCGTGAAAGAGTCAAGAGAGCCAAATGAAGCTGTACTTAGTATGGTTAGAAAATATATTGATTTAAAAGAAAAAGGTAAGCGACTTAAAAACTGGTTTGGAAATGATAAAATACAAGTTGTCGCAGAACTATCACCAGAAATTGAAGACTATAAGGGAGAAGGTTTTGGTTCATGTAAACCAAAACGTGGTGCCTCACTACTTACATATGATTTGAATACTAATGTTAAAAGCGGTCTTTTTAAGGCTCCCTTAAAGCTTCCTGAAGTGAGTACTCAGAATATTCTAAATTTAAGTGCCGTTCTTGATATTTTTCATCGTGTGGGTAATTTATTAGATAGTTCAGATCAAAGATTAAAAGATGCTCACAAAATTTTTCAAGCACTTTATAATAATATTAATCGAGGTGTTCTATCTCTAGGTTTTCAAGTAAAACATGAAGATCTCTTAGCTCAATTAAAGTCACTTGGATTTAATACTGAAAAAATGGTTAATGGGCAAAAAGTTGATAAAACTCCTGCAGATATTGTAGAAGAGATTAATTATGCTTTCTTTAACGTTCTACCTTATTCATGTCAGCCATTTGATGTTGAGCTTAAACCAGATCTAAAAATTAATATGGGCCTTTACGGAACGACGAGTATGGAGGCAGCTAAAAGAATCTTTTTCATGACGATGTTGATGTTAAAACTTGAAGATGTTAACTACGAACACTTTAGCCGTCTTTATTCAGCAAGTATATCGGACGTTTTAACAGGTGATATCTTTCAAAGTACATCAAAAAAACAATTTCTTAATGTGCCTTTTATGAATGAGTATACAAGTCGTGACTTAGGAATAGATGCCAGACAACAATATGAATCAATGACAATTGATCAGCTTGATCAGAGCACTCGCCATACTTTTGGAAATGAGTCATTAAGAGTTTCAAAATATGACTATTTAAATTCACCAGGTGCCACAGGGGTAGGTAGTGTATTATCACTTTTAAAAGGTAATCAAAAAGATACTCCAATTCATAGTACTCATACAAATATTTATAATAAAGGATTAAGAATTTCAGTTGTGCCTCATATTTTTATGGCCAAGGCACAAGGGGATACATCGAAACATTTAGGTACTTATGTTTCACTTTTTGATCCAAAATTCGTTCCGCCTGATTCTCGAGTTGCAACATCGGCATTAAATTGTTTCTCTGTTGCAGATGCGTATGTGTATTTGAGTAATAATCCCCAAGAGGAGAATGGTTTAATTAATTCAGATTACTTCTATGCCTTTAAAAACTTTAATGACTATGCTGAGTTAGATATTAGAGGTGGCAGTGTAAATAAGAGTAAGCTTAAGTTTATACATACTCCAAGAGAATTAGAAAGTATGGTTCAAAGGCATGAGTATAAAGAATACTTTGCTTTTTATGATGCTGTTAGAAATGAAAAACGTTCAGGTTTTATTGAAGGTACTCAAGGTGCTGGTGTTGCTTTTAAAGGAGGGAGCACTGGTAATAACTGGAGGTATCTACCAAGTCCAATGCAGATCATTGATAAAGAGAGAGAGCTTTTTAATACTGAGAACGCTCATTTATCACAATTTAGAAGGGCCTATTGGTATGTAGAAAAACACTTTAGAACAGATAGAAAGCCACTTTATCATTATATAAGTTCTTTTTTAAACTACAGTGTGCAAGATCATAATAACTATGTAAGCGTAAACTCGAGCAATGATATATCTCCTATGCCTGCCTTTTTTAATGGTGCTATTAAAGATTATTATCAACTAAGAGTGTATTTAAAGGACTATTATAATAATAGAAATAGAGATAAGAAGACTGAAAAAGATTTCTTATTATTTGGTGAAACAAAAAGTCCTCACTCGTACCTTCTCGCAAATTGTTCTCAATGTAATTGTGTGAAAAATAAAGAGAGTTTTGTTAATTCATTAAAAGAAGCGACACTGATAAACTTTTTTGATGAATATGAAAAAGGAAATGTACCAGGTTTTGATGTTGAAGTTTTCCATAAGCAACGTGAAATCGAATATAGTGCTAGTTTAGCTAAAGATAAGTGTATTTTTACACCACTTGTTCCACATACTGACTTTATTTCTAATCGCTCAACATCTCGTTTACTTGCTAGTATGACGAGTCAAAAGGTAACGCCTTTTAAATCATGTAAACAAATTACTTATTTAAAACAAAGATATGAAACAATTAAGAATTCAAATAATGCCAATAAGGCAGAACTCATAAATGAAGACGATGCCAAGGCATTAGCTCGTAAAATACAATGTCGAGATTTAAATTTAAGCATTGCCCATGTGAGTGCAGAGAATTTAAATAAGAATAATAGTGAAAGAAGATGTGCACCAATTGAGGGTATCCGATGAAAAAGATATTCATCTTTTTAATATTTACTAATTTTGTTTTTGCTAATACTGAACTTGCTGAAGAAGAAGTGTTAAGACAGACAGTACAGGAAATAAATTTAAAGAGTAAGAACTATGTTGAAAAGTATTATAATAGGCAGGCCAAGCTATTAACAGATCAAAACTTTTATGACACTCGCTTTCGTTTTGAGAAAGTAAAATCAGGGGAAGAGGTCCTAGCAAATGGGACTGAGATCTTTTATTATGACTCCGGAATTGAAAATGAAATTGGAATTAGGCCACAAATATTTACTTCGAGCAAATTTAGATACACTCTAACACCTGAAGCTTTGCGCTCTTTAAACCCAAGAGAACCCAGTAATTATCAAAGCAATCGAGCTGAAGGAGATCCACCAAGTCTTTATAATATAGTTATGAATGTTCTTAGCTATAGATTAATGTTAGAGCATAGAAATAAATTACAACATAATAAGTATGCAGATATAAAAGGTATTAAGGATATAAGTTTTTTTAATACTTGCCAGTTTCCTGTCGTGACTTCAAGAGAAGCAAGGTATTCTCCTGTAAGTCGTGATGACTCTGGTACAGTTAATTTAGCCGCGCAGTTTGGGCAAGCTAGTAATTACTATCAAGATTATGTAACTTATAATTCGCCGGCATATAATCAATATGTTGATTGGCTTGCTGCTCAAGAAAGTCCTTTAGTTAATGAGCAAAAAGAAGTGTCTTTTTTAGACTATCTCAACTATTACAAAACATTTCAAAGAAGTGATGAAGAATTACTGGATGTGGTTTTTAGTGATGAGGAAGGTTTAACTGCAGATAAATTTGCAACAAAAGGTGAATATACTCTAGGTTATGTTTATACTCGTTTTAACTATCCAAGTGAAGCAACTCAACAAGAGAGAAGGGCCTTTATGTATAAAGGAATTGAGCTTTTAGATCAGGAGCGCTTTCCCGACTCAACGGACTTGGCAGTTGATGATGCTCTGGTTGCAAGGGTATCTGATGAAGTATTAAATTTTGCAAACTCATCAGTTCACTTCAATCCTAATGGGGATGGAGATGAAATGATCAGCTTTGCAAGTGCTTCTCCTGGAGCTGGTTACTCTTTACGTCCATTAAAAGGAAGTCCTCGAGCACAAGGTGAAGGCGTTACGCCTGGCTTAGGCTTAAAAATACAAGGCTTTTATTGTGAGGCAAGTGCTAGTCTTACTCCACTTGGGTCAAATGCAAATCTACTTGCAACAGTCGATGCTGTGAATACTCAACTAAATGCACTGGTTGATCATCACTTTTTCTCTAATTATGTAAGAGCAATTGAAAATGCAAAAATCACTGAGGCAGATAAAGAAGTATGTAAGGCCGATGGAGATAATTGTAATGTACTCCTCGCAAAATTAAGACGTTCAAAATGTTTTCTGACATCGATAAAGACTTTTATGAAAATAATGACAGAGAATAAGTATGAAGAATTAAGAGAACTTTTTGCGCAAGGAACACCTGCCCAGGGTACGACTGTAACCTTACGTGAAAAACTTGCAGTCGATGAAACAAATATCACTCATGATGCCGTAATTAGTGCTAACGCTCAAAGTATTGCTAGTGGTACTCCATTCACTATTTATCAAGGTTCTTCTCAAAGCCCTAGAGGAATGAGGTATATATCATGTGAAGTCGGTGTCGATGCCACAGGACCTCTTAGAGGATTTCAAAGACGAGATGAGTGTAATGGTAATGAAGAGTCTCTTCGCAATTATGCTAATGAAGATAACCCAAATCTTGTGCAAGCTGTTCAAAGGGCAATCGATACAGTTTTAAGAGGAGAAATTCCAGCTGCAAGTGACTTTAACTTAATTAAAGATACTTTTTATAGACCAGATCAATTTGCCAAGTTAGGAATAATTTATTCAATAGAGTCCCAGCCTGAAGTAAATACAATGAGAGAGCTGGCCTGTGTGGATGCTATCGGAATTCGCTTTTATGGTGAAGATGCAGATGGGCTTGGTGATACACCACCTCCAGCAGATACATCAACGGCAGAGAATAGTCCTGTAAACAATAGAGAGAGCTTCTTACAGATGATTGATTCTGTAGAGCAGTCTTCAGAGATTCCAAATTGTAATGAAGTTGATACCGGTGTTAATGCCAATGTCGCAAAGTATGAGTTAAGACATTGTCATCGTTTATTAAGAAACTTGGGCTTAAGATCTACTGCTGGCCGAGGATTATCAAACTCGAACTAGTACCAATTCGAGTAGCTCCTGCCTCGATCATTTTAATGGCGGTTTCTGTATCTCTGACTCCGCCACTTGCTTTAACGCCAATTTCGCTTCCAACGGTATCTCGCATAAGCTTTACATGCTCTAGTGTCGCACCACCACCACCAAATCCAGTTGAAGTCTTCACAAAGTCTACTTTAAGCTCTTTACAAATTTTACAAGCACTAACAATCTGATCATTGCTAAGTTTTGACGTTTCAAAAATAACTTTTAAAAGCTTATCATGTTTGTGTGTCATCTTTAATACGGCTTCAATATCACTTTTAACAAACTCTAAATTATTATCGATGAGCTCGCCTATATTTAAAACCATATCAATTTCATCTGCTCCAGCTTCAATGGCCTTTTCAGTTTCAAAGACTTTTGTTTCTGTTTGATTCGTACCTAGAGGAAAACCAATTACCGTACAAACTTTAGTCTCACTTCCAAAGAGCTCACCTGCAGCTGTAGCTATAAAATGCGGATTCACACAAACGGCCTTCATATTATAAGTCTTTGCCTCTTTACATAATTGAACTATTTGAGACTTAGTTGCTTCGGGCTTTAGGAGTGTGTGGTCAATAAAAGTGTTTAAATTTTGCATAATCGATACCTTAGTTTTTTGTATAAAATATAGACAGTTTTCTATTTAGTATCAATTCTTTTTACGTTTTAAAACTCTAAGTATTCAAAACTACATAGGTTATAGTTGGCATCTAATTTGGATATAAGAAGGTGTTAATTTACGTTTAATGATGAGAGGAGAATCAAAATGAAAACGATCTTTAAGAGAATGTCTATTATGCTATTAGCATTTAGTGTTCTAAGTGCTTGTGGTGAAAACAAGTCTGGAGGAGGAAGTTCTTCCAAGAGCTCTGGTATTGGTAATGGTCAAACGGGTTATACAACTCAAGGCGAAAACTACTCAAATATTGATGAAGTTAGAAATCAATACAATTCTAAATCACTTGCTGATGGAATTTCTAACGGAACAAATATCTATCATGTTGGAACATACTTTGGTGGAAGTAATTCTGGTGGAGGACAAGTTTCAGTAAATGTTTATGGATGTTTAAACTTAATCTTCTGGCAAGTAGGTGATTGTGACTCAAATAATGGTTATGATATTAACTCTTACTTAGAAAGTGCTCTTAATATGGGAAGAATCTGGCAAGTACAAGCTGCTTCAGGTGAGTCTATTTCTATTAATGAAGCATATGATGTTTTAAATAATGACTACCTATTTCAACCAGAAACTTTTGATAGAAATAGTGCAAAGTATAGAGAGATGCTTGGACTTAATAGAAATGATATTGTTGACGTTAGAATTTCAAATGCATCAATTACATTAACAAACGGTCAAGTTATACCCTCAACTTTAGTCGAGTATTTTTATGGGAATAATTATACTGGTGGAGCTAATATTACTGGAATGAAAAGATTTATTCTATCTGCTAACCTTCCTGTAGTTGCAAATCCAGTTGCAGTAATCGATGGAAATGGAGCAATCACTGGTTACCTTTCAAATGTTGGAAATGGTATTAAAGTAAAGAGCTTAACTGTTACAAGAATGCATGGAACTAACTATTACGGTCAGATCCAACAGACTTCTGGACAGCAAACAGTTAATATCTCTTATTGATTCTCGTCATATAATATAAGCATATAAAATTGCATAAAAAAGCCAGCTAAGTGCTGGCTTTTCTATTTTTACAGTTTATGTCTATTGTCTTTTTCTTTGAAATAATCGCTATTTAGGTTATCATAATTAATATTTGTTAATTAATTATGGAGGAGCTTTTATGGCACATTATAAATCAGATCAAAGGGACATTTTATTTAATTTAATTGATGTTCTGAATATTACTCAATACGAGGAATATGGCTTTGATGAATCAGCAGTAAAAGAAATTATCAATGAGTATGATAAGTTTGTAGAAAATGAAATTTTTCCTACTCGTGAAAAATCAGATGAAGAAGGTGTAAAGCTAACTGAGACTGGTGTTAAAGTTCCTGAAAACTTACATAAATTAAATAAGGCCTTTTATGAAATGGGCTGGTTTGCACTTGGACAACCTGAAGAGATTGGTGGAGCTCCTTGTCCAAACGCTCTTTCATCTTTGTGTTTATCACTTTCAACAGGTGCGAATACAGCTTGGTCTATGTACCCTGGTCTTACTAAGGGTGCGATGAATGTTATTAAAAAAGTTGGAGATGAATGGGCCCGAAAAACATTTATTGAACCAATGATTACTGGTCAGTGGGGGGGAACGATGAACCTTACTGAGCCACAGGCAGGTAGTGATGTTGGTGCCGCTAAAACTACAGCAACTCCAATTGATGGAAAAGATGGTTGGTATAAAATCAAAGGGACTAAGATTTTTATCTCTAGTGGAGATAGTGATCTTTATGAAAATATTGTTCACCTTGTTCTTGCAAGAACTCCTGGTGCTCCAGAGGGAACTAAAGGTCTTTCATTATTTATTACTCCTAAGTATAGAGTTAATGATGATGGAAGTTTAGGTGAATCAAATGATGTAACTTGTACAAGTGTTGAGCATAAAATGGGGATCCATGCCTCGGCAACTTGTGTTTTAAACTATGGTGATAATGATAATTGTGAAGGCTACCTTATAGGAAAAGAATTTGAAGGTATTCAGAACATGTTCATTATGATGAATGAAGCAAGACTTGATTGTGGAATTCAAGGTGAGGCTCAGGCCAATCTTGCTTATGAAATGACTAAGCAATATGTAAATGAAAGAACACAATTTAAGACTGAGATTATTAAACATCCAGATGTAAAAAGAATGATGCTTAAAATGCGTGCTATGACTCGTGGTCTACGCTCATTGGTTCTCTACACTTCAGATCTCTTTGATAAAGCAAAGAAAGATGAAAAATATGAAGATGTTATTGGTTTATTAACTCCGATTTGTAAGTCATTTTGTTCAGATCGTGGTTTTGATGTGGCCGTTGATGCTGTTCAAGCCCATGGTGGTTATGGTTACTGTACCGAATATGGTGTTGAGCAATTTGTGAGAGATATTAAAATTGCTTCTATCTACGAAGGAACAAACGGAATTCAAGCAATGGATTTTGTGATGAGAAAGATTCTTAAAGATGGTGGTAAGACTATGAAGTTTCTTTCTGAGGATATCTTTAAGACTTCAAATAATCTTGACGACTCTTTTTCTTTTGAAAGAGGTCAGTTCTCTAAAGCACTGGGTGCAGCTCAAGATGCAATGGGCTTTATTGGTAAAAAAGCTAAGAATAATGAGATGAATTATGTTCTGCAAAATTGTAAGGACTTCTTAGAGCTTGCTTCACATATTGTTGTGGCTTGGAGATTAATGGAATCTGCAAATATCGCACTTAAAAAATTAGAGACTGCAGACTCTCAAGATGAAAAAGACTTCTTACAAACAAAAGTAGATGACTTTAGAATTTATTGTTCTCAATTCTTGCCGCATGCTGTTGCACACGCTAAGACTATTACGTCTTTTGAGGATGATATTACAACTTATAAAATTTAATTCTTATAGGGGAGAAGTAATTCTTCTCCCCATTTCTCTAGCTATTTGCTTAGCGTCCGATCAAAAAAATCAATTATTAATTTCTCTCTTACCCACGACAAATAATTCTGTTATAATGAAGAAGTATTAAATAAAAACTTAAGGTTTAAACGTGAAAAATTTAGTAGATGAGCTGGCGAAAGAATTTTCGTCTGAGTCTCATGGTAGTTCTGATCTACATGAAGAACAGTACTTTGTTCGTGGTGCTAGTGATGAAGAATTTCTACCATTAAGTCATTTGATAAAATCATCTGAAATTAAAGGATTAAAAGAGTTAAAGTCCAATGGCTATGTGGCCAGTTCTTTAGACTATTTGGACTTACCTCACTTTGATAAGTGGTGGCAGCAACAATTTAATCGCAAGATCTTGCAAAAAGATCGCAAGACAATTTCTATTATTCATTGTCCTGATAATAAGAAAATTTTTGACGCTGTTGAAGTTGTTCATGAGATGTATCAAGTCTTAAAGTCTCATAATGTTCTAATGAATGGTAAGAATCTCCCAATACAATTAGGTGAGTGGTATGCCAAAACGATCTTTGGACTTGATCAGAAAAAGTCATCATCACAAAGAGGGTTTGATTTCTATTTCGAAGATAAGAAGTGTGAAGTTAAAGTTCACTGGCATGATATTACTTCACCAAAGGGTGTAAAACTTAAGAAGTCTCTGGTAGAAATGAGTGATTATACAATTATTATGTATGTTGCTAAGAATTTCATGATTAGAGATATTCTTTTCTTAGACTCTGACTTTATCATTCGTAAGTTTGCAGGCAAGGGGCATACGATTTTCTTAAAAGACTCGGATGTCATTTCATACTTCTTTTCAAAGTCAAATAAGCATTATGGAAAGATTGTAAATAAGCCGTCTTTGTTAAAGTTTTCGACTCCAAATCTAGCGATGAGTATAGACGAGAAAAGTAATTAGAATAAGTCGTATTGAACAAACTTAGAATCTAGTTTTCCGTTTCGAAGGTCCATTTTCATTGCTGGCTTTAAGCGTATCTTTTTTAAGAGCTCTTTATTTCCGGTAATGAGAAATGCACTCGAACCTTTGAAATTGTTTTTAAAGTTTTCTCCAAGCTGATAATAAACCTCTTCAAGCTCTTCAACTTCTCCAATTCTTTCTCCATAAGGAGGATTCGTTATTATTTTTCCAGCAAAAGGACCTGGTTTGAAGCTTGTTCCGTCAGCGACTTCTAGGTAGATATAATTACCCATTCCTGCATTTTGGATATTCATTTTAGCAACTTTAATGCTTTCAGTGCTATTATCTGTTCCATAGATCTTAATATTATTCTTTTTAAGCCAAGCAAAGCCTGCTTCATTTTCTTTTTTTAAAGTTGTTAAAAGTTTCTCAGTGTTTTCTTTAATATATTTGTTTTTCTGATAAAACTCATGCTCAAGAAATGCCCATTGATCTTTAAACTCTTCTTCTTCATCAAAGTAGCTATCAATTCTTTTAAAGCTTGGTGAAATACTAGCTTTTATTAAAAGGGCTTCAATAAGAAATGTTCCACCACCACACATTGGATCATAGAAGTCCTCATCTTTTTTAAGTCCCGCTTTAATGATTAGGCCAGCAGCAAGGTTTTCACGGATCGGTGCCTCAACACTACGAATACGATACTTCCTATTACTTAATATCTCACCACTTAGATCCAGTGAGATTAAGACCTCTTCTTTAGAAGAAAATTTATTATCATGTGGTTGAATACGCATGCTTATTAGTGCATGAGGATTTTGCTTTTCCACATTAGGTCTTTCATCATTATGGGTTGCACGAAAATAGTCTACGATTCCATCTTTTAAAACTTGTCCAAGATACATTGTATTTGTAAATTTCGATCTTCTCGTTCCATCTGGAGAGTGACCAAGGCTTACTTCAGTTTTAAATGTTTGGTCTAAAGTAAAAACTGCTTTCCATTTAATTTCTTTAGCATGAAAGTAAATGTCTTTTTCATTTTTAATATCAAAAGAATAGAGCTTCTTATAAATTCGGGAGGCAACTCTAGATTTTAAGACTAATTCAATCGCTTTTTCAGGGCTACATTTAAAATTTACACCTCCCACGACTTTAGCTAGTTCTTTAATCCCAATATTAGACATTTCATCCATTAAGATTTCTTCAAAGTTGTGGGGACAAGCTGCAAAAAACTCATCTTTTAGTTTATTAATACTTTTCTTATTTGCCATAATGCTCTCTTTTATGGGCCTGAGATTACATAAGTTTGTGCGTCTTGTCTTAAGTTTTTTTACGAGATTGTAAAATGTATGTGAAATCAGCTTATTAGAGAGAGTTTGCATAAGTTTTTAAACGTTTACGAATTTAACAAATTTTCATAATATCTTTGCATTAATCGATTAACAAAGAGGATTCGTATGAGCGAGAACTACAAAGTAAAAGACATCAGCTTAGCTGATTGGGGAAGAAAAGAAATCACTTTAGCTGAAGCAGAAATGCCAGGACTAATGGCACTTAGAGAAGAATATGGAAAAGAGCAACCTCTTAAGGGTGCTAGAATTGCTGGTTGTCTACATATGACAATTCAAACTGCAGTTCTTATTGAAACATTAACAGCTCTTGGTGCAGAAGTAACTTGGTCTTCATGTAATATCTTCTCGACTCAAGATCACGCAGCAGCGGCGATTGCTGCTACTGGTGTTCCAGTATTTGCTTGGAAAGGAATGACTGAAGAAGAATTTGATTGGTGTATCGAAAAAACACTTAAGGCCTTTGAAGGTGGAAAAGCATTAAATATGATTTTAGATGACGGTGGAGATCTTACGAATATGGTACTTGATCGTTTTCCAGAATTAGTTAAAGAAATTAAAGGTCTTTCTGAAGAAACAACTACTGGTGTTCATAGACTTTATGAAAGAGTTAAAAAGGGTACTTTACCAATGCCTGCAATTAATATTAATGACTCAGTTACTAAGTCAAAATTTGATAATAAGTACGGATGTAAAGAGTCTTGTGTAGATGCTATTAGAAGAGCAACAGATGTTATGATTGCTGGTAAAGTTGCTGTTGTTGCTGGTTATGGTGATGTTGGTAAAGGTTCAGCTGCTTCTTTAAGAGGAGCTGGTGCGAGAGTAATTGTAACTGAAATTGATCCGATTTGTGCTCTTCAAGCGGCAATGGATGGATTTGAAGTTAAGAAAATGGCAAATGCTGTTGAAGAGGGAGATATCTTTGTAACTGCTACTGGTAATAAAGACATCATCCGTGGTGAGCACTTTGAAAAAATGAAAGATAAGTCAATCGTTTGTAATATTGGTCACTTTGATAATGAAATTGATGTTGCTTGGCTTAATAAGAATGCTAATAGAGATGAGATCAAGCCTCAGGTTGCAATGTACACAATGAAAAATGATAGAGACATTATTCTTCTTGCTGAAGGACGTTTAGTGAATCTTGGATGTGCTACAGGTCACCCATCATTTGTAATGAGTAACTCTTTTACAAATCAAACTTTAGCACAAATTGAATTATGGAATCATTCTGATCGTTATGAGAACCAAGTTTATATGCTTCCTAAGCATCTTGATGAGAAAGTTGCTGCTCTTCACTTAAGTAAAATTGGTGTTGAACTCGAAGACCTTTCTCCAGATCAAGCGGAGTATATTGGTGTTCAAAAAGAAGGGCCATACAAGCCAGAACATTACAGATACTAAGATTTTTAAATATTCGGAGCTGGCTTTAAGTCAGCTCTTTTTTTATGGGAATTCATTATGACAAAAATTTACTTAGCTTGTGATCATGCTGCATTTGAAGCAAAAGAATTTGTAAAAACTATTTTAGATAATTATGAGGTGATTGATCTTGGAACTCATAGTGTAGATAGTGTTCATTACCCTGACTATGGAAAGAAAATTGCCAATGCAGTTCTTGAAGATAAGGGGAGCCTAGGCATCGCTCTTTGTGGATCAGGCATTGGAATTAGTATTCAAGTTAATCGATTTAAAGGTATCCGAGGAGCACTTTGTAGAAGCACAGAGGATGCAAAAATGTCTCGTTTGCATAATGACTCAAATATACTTTGCTTAGGAGCAAGGTTTAATTCAAATGAAGAAATAAAAGCAATAGTAGAAACTTGGTTATCTACTGAGTTTGAAGGTGGTCGCCATCAAACTCGTGTAGATTTATTAGATAATTAATTATTGTTCAACTTTCATGGAATCTTCAAATTCTTTCCATGCTCTCATTTTATAACGGTGTGAGAGGATATCGAAGATTCCACGTCCAGAATCTTTATTAATATCAGCTTCCATCGTGGCTTTATTTGCGAGCGCCGAAACATCCTGCTCAATTTGTACTCCACCACTTCTATTGGCACCTTTTTTAAAGGCAAATGGATTTGAGCTTCCACCTGATTTAAATTTATTTCCATCAGAGCCACCAGATTTAAATTGGGGATCTCCTGGTTTTTTGAAGGCATTATTATTTGCTCCACCTGTATTATTAAGCCCTGCAGAAGCTAATGAAGGAACCGCTCCTGTACTTCCACTAACAGGTATCCTTGCAGCCGCTATTGTTGCTGCAGCTGCTTTAGGGATTCCTAAATTAGATAATTGCTCAGCAAATTTTTGTGCCTTTGGATTTCCTCTTAAATTAGGAAGTTTCTTTGGGTTATATTTAGCAAGAGCTTTTTTGGCCATTGCCAGTCTCTCTTCAATTCCTGGACCAAGACCTGCTGAATCAAGACCTGTTGATAGAGGTGAGAGTGATTGACTTGCATTTCTCATAACTGAAGGGTTAAGACCCAAACGAATTGAATCATTCATTAGTTTAGCATCGATACAAGCTCTTCTCTTTTTACACTTACACTCAGGATCCGCTTGTCCATTGGCATCAACACAAGGTACTGCATTGGCCGCATCTGCTCCACGATTTGCAAACTGCATCGGGATACAATACTTTTGATAATTTGCCATATCTATTGCCATTGAAGATTCTTGAGAACAAAAACATTGAGTCTCTGTATGCGGGTTACATTCACCAGCTTTAGGAAATGAGTCTCCAAGAGCTTTTAGAAGTTCTGCTTTTTCACCATGTACTTTCGCTTTTTTCATGTAAAAGAGAGTTACAGCAGTTGATAGTCCCATTTTTACAACCATTCCAGTATTTAAAGATGCGTATCCTGTAGCGAGTTTAGTTACATAACAACCAGTCGTTGCTCCCCATCCATACATTTGAACATTGGAAGATTTTTTTCTCGCTTCATGTGAGCGAGACATGGCGTAGAAAGCTTGAGCTTGTCTGGCAGGAGATCCTGCAGCCATATCCTCAGCATTTTGATATCCATTTTGAATTTGTTCATTATCCATTGCTTGCATTGTCGTTGCGGCCATATCAGTTAAACCTGGAATAATGGCACAATAATCTTTTTTATTTTCTTTCTTAGGTTTTGCTTCATTGGAAGGATTTTCAGTCACTGTACCATCACTATTAACTTCAGTACCTGGGGCCTCATTTGTTCTTGCAGTTCTCGTGTACTGTCCCTGTTCATTAGCAGTGTACTCAGTACCATCAGGGTCAACCATAACATTTTGTCCGCCCTGCTTAACATTATCTTGTAGTGGAAGAATATCCATTCCACCATTACCCATTAAACCGGCGACACCAATTGCTGAGTAGGCCTTACTTACAATCGGCATCATAGTCTCAACCATACCCCAGCCACCGCCAAAAGCGTTATCACCATTTGAACAGATATCTGCATAATTATTTGATTCACTAGTTGCAGAGTCTTTATTTTGACCACTACAAATTTCTTGTAATCGTTCTTGGGCCAAGCCCTCATGAACATAACCTTCAGCTTGTCTTTCTTCTTCTAAAGTAAGACTTCCGTCACCATTTTGATTCTGACGATCAAAAATCGAGTCTGCATAGGCTTGAGTAAGTGAAAGTAGAATAAGAATGCTTAAAGTTTTCATGATTTCCTCTATTTTTTAGTTATTACTATTTTAGCATGATGCACATGCATTTCTAGAGGGTTAAAAGCATTCCTAGTATTAATTTGTCGTAATTTTAGGGACTTATGCTTGATTGGCTTAGAATAGTATTAAATATGAGTGCAAATAATAATTATCATTTGACCAATTATTCAATGTTTAGGTAGCTTTAATATAATGACAAAGAAAAATAGCATACAACATACAGCTGATAGCGATCTTACTCACTCAATGGCCCATTATCTCCTTACGATTCATAAATTAAAAGAATCTAAAGGTTATGCACGAGTTACAGATATTGCTAAAGATATGGGGCTAACAAAAGGGTCTGTATCAACAGCTTTAAATAACCTTAAGAAAAGAGACTTAGTTATAGAAGATGAGAGTAAGTTTCTCTCACTCTCTGAAGAAGGTCATGAGCAAGTTCATGCTATTCTCTCTTCTCGAACTTTACTTTATTACTTCTTTAAAGATGTATTAGACGTAGATGATAAAACTGCTCACAATGATTCATGTTTGATGGAGCATTTATTAAGTCATCAAACGAGAGAGAAATTCTTTTCGTTCATGAAAAAGGTTGCAGATAATTCAGATCTATTTGGTGTAAATACAGAGCTAGACCTTTCACAATTTGATGATCATGATGATTTCACTGATGCTCAGAAAGGTGACAAATACTTAGAATGAAAAATTCTTTGGCCATTTTCGGAACTTACTTCCTAGTTTTATTCTCATATCCTATGGTTCGATCAAGTGTTGGTGCACTTTTTTATGATCATTACTCAAGCAAAGATTATCCTTTTGCTACATTTATAGCGATAATAGCTTTAATATTTATTATCCAGTTAAGTAATGCGATTCAAGAAATAGTAGGAGTTAGAAAGTTATTTGCTGGTATCTGTATGCTTAGCTCACTCTTAATGCTTGCCACGCATCTAGCATTAACTCCAGCTACAAAGTTTCTAGCTTATATTCTTTTTGCTACTAAAGAGATTTATATTGTATTACTAATTCATTTACTCCTCGCATTTGCAAATAACTATTATTCATTAAATGAAATAAAGAAGTTGTATGGACCACTAGGAGCTGCAGGTAGTATTGGGGGAATTGTAGGTGGAATTTTAACCAGCTCAATAGCGACTAAGTATGGTACCAATGTCGTTTTATATGTTTCCTTATTTTCTATAATGGCCTGTTTTCTACCATTTCTACTGGTTGATAAAGCTGCTCAAACAGAACAAGCTAAGTCTGAACATCACGCCGAGGATAATGAAGGGGATACAAAACCAATACAATCTATTAAGGGTGTAACAAAGTATGTTTTGCTTATAGCTAGTATCGTCGCAGTTACTCAGTGGGTAATCTATATTGCAGATCTACAATTTAATATAATCTTTGAAAAAGTTGTCACCGAAAAAAATGCAAGAACGGCCTATCTAGGAAAAATTTATACTTATATAAATATTGCAACTCTCTTTATTCAATTTGTTGTTCTTCCACTTTTATTAACCCGAGTAAAAATTAAAAGAATATTCTACTTCATTCCTGTCTTTTATATTCTCTTAGTATTTGGGGGCTTAGGCCTAGGCTCTGGTCTACTTTATGTTGTAGCGGGAGTATTTATTTCAATGAAAGCAGTTGATTACTCTTTGGCCAGTGTCGTAAAAGAAGTTATGTACCATCCACTTTCAAGGCTGCAGAAGTATGGTGCAAAATACATAACTGATATGTTTGTTTATCGCAGTTCTAAGGCAATTATTGCTCTAGTCTTTTCAGTATGGACAGTTCAAAATATGCTGTATCTTAACCTTATTCAAGCAGTTTTAGTTATCATTTGGCTTGTTTGTGTATATCAATTATTTAAAGAACAAAGTTTAAAATTCAAACAGAACTAAATAAATTTAACAAGGAGAGTTGTATGAATCCTTTATTAGAGAATTCTAATCTTAAACTAGAGGCTATTAATTATAATGAAATAAAGCCAGAACATTTCCTACCAGCATTAGAGAAAGCAATTGAAGAGGCGAAAAAAGGTTACGCTGAAATCAAAACATTAGAAAGTACCTTTGAGAATATTATAGTAAAAGCTGAAGAATCTACTGCCCGCTTAGATCAGGTAACTGAAGTCTATTATGCTCTACATAGTGCTGAGTGTACTGATGAGATCAATGAGATATCAGAGAAATTTAGTGAAAAGTTAACACGTTTTAGTAGTGATATTAGTCTTGACCCTGAAATTTTTAAAAAGTACCAAGAGCTTTATGATAAGCGAAACTCGTTAAATTTATCTTCAGAAGCACTAACTCTCTTAGAAGATTCATATAAGTCTTTTACTAGAAACGGTGCTCTATTAAATGAAGAACAAAAGAGTCGATTGCGTGAAATTGATGAAAAGCTTTCTAAGTTAAGTTTAAAGTTCTCAGAAAACTCACGTAAGGCAACAAATGAATATACTCTCTTTGTTGATGAGAAAGATATGGCAGGTATTCCTGAAGGAGTTAAGGAACAAGCTCGTGCAACAGCTAAAGAGAAAGGTAAAGCAGACCAGTATGCTTTTACTTTACATTTTCCAAGCATGTATCCATTTCTACAGTCTTGTCAAAACCGAGAGCTTAGAAAAGAAATTTATATGGCAAACGCCACGAAAGCAACTAAAGGTGAATTTTCAAATCAAGATATAATAAAAGAGACTCTTGAACTAAGAGAGGAAAGAGCTATTCTTCTTGGATATGAAAATCACGCTCAGTTTGTACTTGAGAAGAGAATGGCCAAAAAGCCAGATACGGTCATGAATTTTCTAAATACAATTCTAGAAAAAGCACTTCCAGCAGCGAAGATAGACTTTAATAATTTAAAAGAAGTTATGAAAGAAGATATTGGAAGCGATGATTTACAAAAGTATGATGCAGCTTTTTATACAGAGAAGTTAAAAAAGAAAGTTCTCGATTTTGATGATGAAGTTCTTAGACCTTACTTTAAACTTGAGAATGTTATTGATGGTGTATTTAGTATTGCCTCAAAATTATATAACTTAAATTTTAAACCAATAGAGGTCCCAACTTATCACAAGGATGTAAAAGTTTTTGAAGTAAGTGATGACAAAGGTCTCGTTGGACTTTTCTATGCAGACTTCTTTCCACGTGAAACAAAGAGAAGTGGTGCTTGGATGACTGATCTTAGAAAACAAGGTCTTCAATTTGGTGAGGTTAAACGTCCATTTGTTTCAATCGTTTGTAACTTTACTAAACCAACAGATACGAAACCTTCTTTATTAACCTTAGATGAAGTATTAACTCTCTTTCATGAATTTGGACATGCTCTACACGGTCTCTTAAGTCGCTGTGAGTATCGCTCTACTAGTGGAACTTCTGTTATGTGGGATTTTGTGGAACTTCCGTCTCAAATTATGGAGAATTGGGCAATTGAAGAAGAGTGTCTAGATCTCTATGCAAGACATTATGAAACAAATGAAAAAATGCCAAAAGAATTAAAAGAGAAAATCAAACAAAGTTCTACTTTCTTAGAAGGTTTAGGTACTCTAAGACAATTAAGCTTTGGTTTTTTAGATATGGCATATCATTCTACAAAAGCCAACGAGATCAAAGATATTATGGCCTTTGAAAGTGAAACAATGAAGCCATTTGATTTGTATCCATCAATTGAGGGAACGAGTATGTCTTGTTCTTTTGGGCATATTTTTGCTGGTGGATATGCAGCTGGTTATTATTCATATAAGTGGGCAGAGGTTTTAGATGCAGATGCATTTGAAGCTTTTAAAGAGAATGGTCTATTTGATCCAAAAACATCTAAGGCGTTCAAGGAGAATATTCTGGAAAAAGGTGGAAGTCTAGATCCAAGTGAACTCTATCGTAATTTTAGAGGTCGAGATGCAAACCCTGATGCTCTTTTACGCCGAGCAGGTTTATTAAATTAATGATAAAACAAAGGCCCTTTATTGGGCCTTTTTATTTTTTAGTTCTTTTTTTACTTCTTGCCATAACTCTTCAAGCTCTGGAACACTTAATTTCATTAGATCCAAATCTCTCGATTCAGCTTTCTTTTCAAGATGATTAAATCGATTTATAAATTTTAGGTTTGATTCTCTGAGGACTTCTTCTGCATCAAAGTCGAGATGCCTTGCTAGTTGAACGACTGAGAAGAGTAAGTCTCCAATTTCTTCTCTAAGTGCAGGCATATTCTTTTTTTCAAACTCAACTTTTACTTCTTGATACTCTTCTGTAACTTTATCAAAAACTTGATCAACATTTTCCCAATCAAAATTTACTCTCTTACTTCTTTTTCCAATTTTCTGAGCCGCTTGTAGGCTTGGCATATAAGCATCTTCTTCTTTAAAAAAGCTTTGATTGCCCTCTTTCTTCTTTATTTGCTCCCAATTTATTTTAACCTGCTCGGGAGTTAACTTCTCTTCACCATCTTTAGCTTGAAAAACGTGTGGGTGACGATGGATCATTTTATCTGCCATTGAGCGTGCTACATCTTCAATATTAAAGTTTGAACTCTCACTAGCTATTTGTGAATGAAGTAGTACTTGCAATAAGACATCTCCCATTTCCTCACACATTTTCTGATTATCATTATTATCAACGGCATGAATAAACTCGTATGATTCTTCAATTAAAAACTCAGTAAGTGTTTTATGAGTTTGCTTTAAGTCCCATGGACAACCATTAATGGGATCTCTTAAGCTTTTCACGACATTGATTGCTCGTTCTAGTTGCGGATATTCCTGACTCATTGTTTACTTCCTTTTCCTTTTTAGTATATAAAGTAATACAGATAGGCAAAATGAAATGCAAATAAAGACAAATAATTACTTAATCCATTTTAATGACGACGAAAATCTCTTGAAATCTACCAAGAGCTTAGAGCTTTTGGAGTCTTTACTTTATAAATTAGATGACTCGCAACAAATTCTAGGTGAAGAGACTTTTGACCAATTAGAGTTGGAGCTAAGCTTAATAAATTCAAATGATATGCAAGAGGTCAACCTTCAACACAGAGGCTTTGATAAGAGTACAGATGTACTTTCATTTCCTTCTCAGGAGAGTATCAGAAGTGGAGATTATGAACTGGTAAACAAGTCTGTGCACCTTGGAGATATACTTATTTGTCATGAGGTATGTGAAAAGCAGGCAGCTGAACATAAGATTGCGTATGAAGATGAGTTTATTCATCTTTTTGCACATGGCTTATTACACCTTTATGGCTATGATCATGAATTAAGTGAGGAAGAAGATAAGTTAATGCGTAGTCTAGAAAGCAAGCTTATTGATTTAATTTAAAAACTGCTTATATTGATCCTTAAAATACTTTTTTACAAGCTTTAATAAATCACCACTCTTTTTAAATGCACGAATCTTTTTATTAAGCTCTCTTATACCTTTTTCAGTTTGCGGATTACGATGACATTGAAATTTATCTAGGTGGGTTAAAAGAATAAGTGACTTACAATATTTTAGCTTTTGTAGTGCATGAAAATTGTCTGCGTAGAATGTTACTATAAAGTCGGCTCTTTTACTTTCTAGCATTTTAACAGCGTTCACAGAAGACTCTATATCATAGAGGTGTTTAAGTTCTTTTATGTCGATAAATTGCTCGATGGGAAACTGTTGAATTCTTAGAATAGATCGCCCTTTTAAATCACTGACATCACAAACTTCTTCGTTTAAGGAGAATATTCTCGAAGGAACTTTTATGTATGCATCCGAAAAAACGTATTTAGAAAGAACAAAGTTTGGAATGTAGTGTTTTGAGAGTTCTTCATCTCCACCAGCAAAGCAGTTATTATTTTCATCTTGCAGGTAATCAGAAATGGCACGCTTAAAAGGAAGAAACTTCACTTCAAAGCTTTTAATTTCTAGTCTTTGAATCAATTCCGTTAGAAAACCCTCTTGCTGGGGATTAGAATAAAACTCATTTATAGGAATATAGAGGGTAGGTCTATTCGCTAAAAGTTGAAAAGGAATTAAAAGAATGAGTAGTAGTTTCATTAATTAAAGGGGTGGGGATTTACTCCCCACCAAAGTATAGTTCTATTATTTATTATTTGTTCTAGTTTCTTGTTCAACTAAGATTGAATCAAGATTATTAAGCGTGTGAACAAGTGTTTGGTAAAGATCTACACGACCACCTGAAGCCATCTTATTTTCAAACTTAGAAACTTTTGTAACCGAGTCCATAAGAACTTTCTTTAAAGAAACAGCATCAAGTTGTGGGAAGTGACTTAAAACTTCTGCAGCAACACCAGCAGTTGTTGGAGAGGCCATTGAAGTACCAGACATATTCCCATAATTATTTCCTGGAGTCGTTGAGTAAACATCACTACCTGGAGCAGCAACATCAACATTTTTCTTACCAACATTTGAGAACCAAGATAATCCACCACTTTTTGTTGTTGAAGCAACAACCATTAGGTAATCAGATGGAAATGAAGCTGGATAAACAAGTTTTGTATCAATATTTCTACCATAATCATTTCCAGCAGCAGCGATAACTAATGTATGGTACTTTTCTCCAATGTGATCGATTGTTTCATTAACAATCATGCCACCTTCATTATTTCTTTTTCCAAAAGAACAATTTATAATTCTTGCCCCATGTTTTGCAGCATATAGAAAAGATTCAACTACATCAGCATCTGTCTCATCTGAAGAATCAGGTACAGTTCTAATTGCCATGATTTTTACATTTGAAGCAATTCCAGCAATACCAACACCGTTATTTTGTTCAGCTCCAATTGTTCCTGCAACGTGAGTTCCATGAGAGTGACTTGCCATTGGGTCAGTATCATCGCTTAATGGATCTATTCCGTAGATATCATCAATATATCCGTTATTATCATCATCAATACCATTACCTTCTATTTCATTGGTATTTTTCCACATAACATTTTTAAGGTCTTCGTGATTATAATCAACACCTGTATCGACTACAGCAACAATAATCTCTTCTTTATTTACATTGAGTGGGCTCAGGTATGATTTCTCTACAGATACACCATTGTCATTTGAATCTCTAAAAGACCAAATTCTTCCCACCTTAGGGTCGTTAAAGAATTGAGAAAAATCCATTGGAGCATTGTCTTTAGCTCTTTTAACTTTTGGCATCGTTTGAGCTTGTGATTTGTAATTTAATTGGGTTTTTAATACAGCTTTGTTTTGAGCTAGTTCATCCTGAAGCTCCTTTGCATTTGGAGTTTCCACAAGATAGTTTTCACCAAATAAGAACTTCGCTTTTTTAATTAGCTTATGGCTTGGAAGTGCTTGTCCTTTTTTAAGCTTAATAAAAAGCTTTGAATTATCATAATTATCGGCAGCGATTAATAATGATGAGAACATAAAGCTGAGTAATAATGTCATTAATTTCATATATTTATTCCTTTCTTTGTTTAATGAATGATTCTTTCAAAATTGTAGTTATTTAGACAACTAATCTCATCTTACATTTAATTAAATTGCTGAAAATACATAGGCCACTTTGCTGAACATTTGTTAAATATATGAAATTGTTTAATTTTTTGACAGATATTTTTTACACTGCAGTGCGTAAAATCATCATTTTTCACAAAAAGTTGATATCATTAAAGATAGGTAAAATATCCCTTGAGAGAATGGGGTATCAAACTGTGTTAAATTAGAACAATATTTAAAATTAGGATTAAAATTGTTTAAGAAATTACCAAATTCATTAATTATCTTGTCCACTTTGTGTACAGTTAATTCATATGCTCAAGCTACTAATACAGTTCTAAAGACTAGTTCTAATTCTTTTGGCAAGGCCAATAAACTATCTACTAAATTAAAGACAGACAATAAAAATGAGAATGACAAAAAAGGTCTTCGTTCTGAATTTGAACTAACTTCTAATCAATTAGTTGATGATGTGGGGGAGCAAGTTGGTAATAAGTATTTTGGTGATTACAACCTTGATTATGATGCTGGTGGCGGAGCTGATCTTGTTAAAAAATTCTCTCTTCGTTCAAGAGTAAATAATGAAGAACAATTAATGTTCTCTATTCCTGAAGCTTACTTAAAGTATGAGTTTGGTGATTCAAAACTAGTTTTTGGTCGTCAGAATCTTGATTGGAGTACGATCGATCAAAATTGGGGCTTTGGAAAATTAAATAATAGAATTAATTTTGACTACTTCCAACCAGGACAAGAAGGTTTAACAGGTATTCTTTATGGAACAAAACTTGGAAACTGGAAAGTTGAAATGTTTGGTAGTTTTGTATACGTACCAGAGATGAACCCTGGTCAAAAATATGATAAAGAATCAGGTTCAGTTACATGTCAAAACATGTGGTGTAAGCCACTTTCTGAAACAGCTCCAGTGGGCGATAATGATGTGCCAATCTATTATAATGTAAATATGCCTGAGATTGCAGATGTTGTTTTTAGATACTCTATCGGTGCTCGTTTAGCATATCAAATTGGAATGGTTGAGATTGAAGGGTTTGCAATGAGAAAGCCTGAAAATACACCATCAATTACAGCTGAAATTCAATACCAAACAGATGATAATAGAATCTTTGTAGATGCTACTCCACAGTTTTACTATCACGATGTTAAAGGTGGAAATATCAAAGTTAAACCAACTGATAACTTCACAATCTATGGTGGTGGTTTAAGTATTGTTCCTAATAGTTTCCCAGATGGGGATGAGCCTTATATTGAATATACGGGAATTAAGCCTGAAAAAATTAATGAAGACTACCTTGGTGGTGGTGCATTCTATGCAAACGATAATTACACTGCTGGGATTCACTATATTGCAAGGGTAAGTGAATACGATATTGAAAGTGATGATCTCCTAGTGGATTACCCACGTTGGAATCAAGCTTATCATATAAATTTTAGTACCAGACTTTCAAGGAAGCTAAGTATGGGACTCGATTATAAGTACGACATGATCACGGAAGACAGACTAACGATGTTTAAAGCAAGTTATGCTTGGAGAGAGAACATCACAACTTCTTTGGGTGCAAATGTTATTGGTACGAACGAGGACAACAATTCCTACTGGTCAGACTTCTCAAACAATGACTCTGTTTACGCCTCAATGAAGTATAAGTTTTAGAACTTAGACTGAGAGGAGATTATGAAATTACTAACTTTATTACTAGCACTGGTGCAGCTTGTATTCTTTGCCTCATGTGGAGACCTCTTCATGAAAAAAGAAAGCAAAGAAAAGCTAAATCAATTTGCGACATGTGAACCTGATACAAGTGCTATCAGTGAGATCTTTACTGCCAACATTAAGGGAGACTTACTTTGTTTAGGTGAAAACCTTAACTTGTTTGCTGATATTGTTAAATCTGATCGACCAGGAAGCTTATCTTATGTGGAATTAAGTAAGTATATTAAAAAGAATGTAAAAGATGTTGATCCTTCAACTTATGATATCCTTAAGGCCATCTTTGAGTTTAACTCAATCCTAAGTGGTGATGATGCTCTTTATATTCAAAAAGCTAATATTGATAAATTAATTGAAACATTTGTACTTTTAAATAAAGCAATGGTTCAAAACGATATTTATGATTACTTTACAAATGAAGATAAAATTTCTTACGAAGAGCACCTAAAGAGAAAAGCAAAAATTTACTTTGCTTTTTCTCAAATTGAAAAAGCCTTTATAAAAAACTATAAGAATAATACTAACGAAATTGACTTCACTCGTTTTGTTAATTTATTCGAAGGTATTGCGGACAAACACTTTATTGATAAAGTTCATTCTGTTCTTTTTATCAAAAAGATTTTTATTGGTGGAAATAAAGACACTCTCAACGCAATCGAGCTTAAAAGACTTATAAATATCGTTGCAGATGCATCAAAGATTATTTTTGATATTGTACACTTTGATTTAGTTGATCATGAAGAAGAGGAAACACAAAGAATCATTGAATCACTACGTGAGGATTTTGATACTATCGTGAGAAATATCTATATTACAAATGGATCAGAAGTTGCTTTTGAATTAGATGATCTTTTTGGTGTTCTAAATACTTTTTTTCCTGAATATGGAAAGTATACAAAGTATAGAGCTGCTATCTTAAAGTTAAAAGAAGTGCTACTTGTGAGTAATTCAGAGCTTTTTACTGGAGCAGAAATCCACACATTATTAGGTGATATTATCCTTACAAACCTTGATCGTGGTGTCTTTTTCTTTAAGGCCTATGCTGCAAATGAAGAAAAATTAAATTCACCAGATAAAATCGATTTTAATTTGCCAAAAGTTCCAACTACAAATGATGCTGAGCTTGGGTATGAAGATGATTTTAATCGTATTGCAAGAGATTACGCTCACTTTAGAGGTGATAACTCATCTGCAGAGTTTTCAAATAAAATAAACAGAAATGTTTTGGGTATGTTTGAGATTGCGACAATTGAAGATCTGGTTAAGCGATTATTTTATGCTTATGGTGAAAAAACTGATGAGGCCTATGGTGGTGTTCATATCTCATTAGGTGATATGGAAAAAATCTTAATTGATTTTAAAGATGTACTACGCGGAGAAGGTATTTCATTAGATCCTGAAAATGGAAAATATAAACCAAGAGAAGCAAATACAGCTGAAACGATTTCTTTATTAACTTCATTATTTCAAAATCAATCATCTGGGATACCACAGACTGATGAAGATGATCCAAAGTTAATTGAAGTAAATGAGATGACTGAATTTGCTGTTTCACTACTTTCTGCTAACTCTATGGCCACTAAGTCATATGACTATTTTGCTGATAAGTGTGAGTTAGATGAAAAAGGTCGTTTTAGTCCTGAGTGTTATCGTGAAAAATTCTTAGATTTCTTTGATGAGGAAATTGATGAAGGACAAAAGGTAAAAGATTATCTTCCAAAACTTGCAGATTACCTTGAGAGTTTAAATGATGTTGAGATCGATGATTTCTTACAACAAATTGAGGTATTCTCACGTTCATGTACATACTTTGATACTGCTAAAACAGAAGCGGTTCCAATGAGTTCAAACGACTTCTTTATGATCTTTGGTGGTTTAATCGCGATGGAATCTACATTTAATAGATTCGATAGAGGATTTGGTTCAGATTATAATAATAATGTTCTCGATGTTGATGAAGTTGAGAGAGCTTATGATGAAGTATATGAAGGAGCTGTGAAGGCACTTATTCCAGGTAATTTCTTAAAGAGATTTGGAAAGTCCTTCTACTTTTACTTAGTAAAATATAATAGACTTCCTGATGTAGAGAATATTAATGGATTTGGTGACTTGTGGCGTGCTTTAAAACAAGGCTTTCACTTTGTTGGCTTTTTATTCAAGCGTAAGCATAAGAAGCAATCTCCAGCTAGTCGTTATACATTGGCGATGGTTTTAAGAATCTTAGCTGAGAAGTCAGAAACAAATATTAATAATCCATTCCCATGTGAGACATTACGTTAAAATTTGATTTGAAATCATATCTCATGTAACATTCCAATGCTAAGGAGTGTTACATGAGCACTGAGTCATTACAATTAGATGAAGCCCTAAAGTCAATCGATGACTTTAAAGCGACCTTGAGTTCAATACGGAGGTCACTTTGATGTTGATAAAAAAGAACATCGCTTAAGTGAAATAACAGAAATGGAAACTCTTCCTGGTTTTTGGGAAGATGCGGATGCAGCTGCAAAAATTCAAAAAGAAAAATCAATCCTACAAGAAGTCACAAATAAGTATGACAAAGTAAAAGAAAAATTCGAAGAATTTGAAATTCTTGCTGAATATGCCAAAGAAGGAGATAAGGATTCATTGAATGAAGCTCTTGAACTTTTTCCGACCCTAGAATCTTCACTGCATGACCTTGAACAACAATCCCTCTTATCTGAAGAGATGGACCCTAATAATGCAATCGTAAGCATTAATGCTGGGGCAGGTGGTACGGAGAGTTGTGACTGGGCAAGTATGCTTTTTAGAATGCTGACTCGTTGGTGTGAGGCACGAGGATTTAAAACTCAACTTCTTGATGTTCAGGATGGGGATAGTGCTGGAATAAAATCTGCAACTTTTACTGTTTCTGGAAATTATGCATATGGCTTAATGAAGTCTGAAAGTGGAATCCATAGACTGGTAAGAATATCACCATTTGATTCAAATGCCAGAAGACATACTTCATTTGCAAGTGTCTTTGTAAGCCCTGAGGTTGATGAAGATATTGAAATAGAAATCCAAGATAAAGATATAAGAATTGATGTTTACCGCTCAGGTGGAGCAGGTGGGCAGTCAGTAAATACAACTGACTCAGCAGTTAGAATTACCCACCATCCTTCTGGAATTGTAGTTACTTGTCAGAACGAAAGATCCCAATTGCAAAATAAAATGCAAGCAATGAAAGTTCTTCGTTCAAGGCTTTATGAAAAAGCTCTCGAAGAGCAACGTGCTCAAAAGGCAGAAGAGGAAGCTAATAAAAAAGAAATTGGCTGGGGATCTCAAATAAGATCTTATGTTCTTCATCCATATAAAATGGTGAAGGATCACCGTACAAACTTTGAATCAGGAAATGCTGAGAAGGTATTAGATGGTGATCTTGATGGATTTATGAAGTCTTATCTCGAGTGGAGTACGCAAAGCAATTCAGCAGAAGAATAAGGATAGAAAATGGGACAATTAGAGTTAAATCAAGATATTTTAAACTTAAAAGAATCTGCGACTTTAAAAATTAATCAATTGGCCCTAAAAATGAGAGAGAAGGGAGAAGAGGTCTTTCACCTTGGCTTTGGGCAATCTCCTTTTCCTGTTCATGCCAAAATAATTAATAAATTAAAAGATCATGCTCACGAAAAAGATTATCTTCCCACATTGGGACTACTATCACTTAGAGAAGAAATTGCTAGGTACTATCAAGCAAATTTTCAATATGATTTTTTACCTGAAAATATTTGTATCGGTCCTGGTTCTAAAGAAATGCTTTTTCAAGTTCTATTTATTTTAGAGGGACCAGTTATTATTCCTGCTCCATCATGGGTGAGCTATGGTCCCCAAGTAAATATTCGAGGTAAAGAAATAACAACTATTCAAACCAGTGAGAGTAATAAGTATAAACTAAAAGCAGGTGAGTTGATTGAAACTTGTCAAAAGTTAGGAGATGGTCAAAAGATACTTATTATGAATAGCCCTAATAATCCTACAGGTGCTGTTTATACAGAAAGTGAAATTGCTAGTATCGCCAAAGTAGCAAAAGAGAATAATGTTCTCATCATGAGTGATGAAATTTATGCACAAGTGGACTTTTCTGGCACTCCTAAGAAAGGTTTTTATCACTTTTATCCCGAGGGAACATTAGTAACTGCTGGTTTAAGTAAGTCCCATAGTGCAGGCGGTTACCGAATGGGATTCATTGCAACCTCAAATGAATTGAATCCAGTCATTAAGGCCTTAGCAAGTTTAGTGAGTGAAACATTTTCAGCAGTCAGTGCACCCATTCAAAATGCTGCATTAATGGCCTATAGTAATGATGCTGATATTCAAAAATACATCCAAGCATGCACAGATATTCATTCATTATGTGGTAAGTACTTAAGTCAGCGCTTTAATCAAATCAAAATAACAACACCTGATCCTGAAGGTGCTTTTTACATTATGCCAAACTTTGAGTTTTATCGTGAAAAGCTAATGGCCAAAGGTGTTAAAAACTCCAAGGATCTATGTGATCTCCTCTTAAAAGAGTGTAAAGTTGCAATGCTACCTGGCAGTGACTTTTATCTGGATGAAACGGATTTAAAAGTTAGAGTTGCAACTGTAGACTATGATGGTGAAAAGGCATTAAGTGCTTACCTAAGTGGTGAAGAGCTCAATGAGGAATTTATTTCTAAGTATTGTCCTCGATTACAAGGCGCAATGAACTCCCTTGAGAGCTTCTTTAATAAGCTTTAAGCCGAACTCTTTGTTGTCAACTCCGTCTATAGGCGTTATTATCCAAAGCTTAAGATAAATATTATTTTCAAAGGTTTGGTATGAAAGAAAAGTATATTTCACAATGGGAAAATCTCTTCAACGAGCAAATGAAAGTTCGTTTAGAAAAGAAAGACAAGATCAAAGAACTTGGAAGAAACCCATATAAACATAATACCAAACCAAGCATCACTGCAAAAGAGCTTAAGGCCAAATTCGATCACATGGAAAAAGAAGAGATTGGTGAAACAGATGATTACACAATCTGTGGTAGAGCAATGCTTGTGCGTGACTTTGGTAAAGCTGCCTTTATTCAAGTGGATGATGGAACTTCACGCTTTCAAGTTTATGTGAAGAAAAATGTTACTGAAGATCAAGACTTTCAAGAATATAAACTATGTGACTATGGTGATGTTATCTATGCAAAAGGTGATGTCTTTAAAACAAATAAGGGTGAACTTTCAATTAATGCCAAGGAATTTAGAATCCTAACAAAGTCTATTCGTCCACTTCCTGAAAAGTTTCATGGTTTAACTGATCAAGAGCTTAAGTATCGTATGCGTTATGTTGATATGATCATGAATGCAGAAACTCGTGAAAAACTTATGACGAGATCAAGAATCGTAAGATATATTAGAGAATTCTTTTATAAAGATGATTGGTTAGAGGTAGAAACACCGATGATGCACTCAGTGGCAGGTGGTGCTGCAGCTAAGCCTTTTGAAACTCATCACAACGCTCTTGATATGGAACTTTTTATGCGTATTGCACCGGAGCTTCATTTAAAGAGATTGATTGTTGGTGGATATAATAAAGTGTTTGAAATGAATCGCTGTTTTAGAAATGAGGGACTTTCTTTAAAACATAATCCTGAGTTTACATCGATTGAATTTTACCAAGCATATGCCACTTATGAAGATTTAATGGAATTAACTGAAAACCTAATTTCTGGAATCGCAAAAGATGTTCTAAATAAAGAATCAGTTACTTTTGGTGAGAATGAAATTTCTTTAAAAGCTCCATTTAGAAGAATGACTTTAAGAGATGCTGTTGTTGAGCATACTAGTCTTTCTAAGGAAGACTTAGAGAGTACTGATAAAATGAAGGCACTTCTTTTAACAAAAAAAGATGCTGAGTTTAAAAAATCTGATCTTGAGAAGTTTAGCAAGTTCAAGTTAATGGTTCTGTGTTTTGAAGAATTCGTTGAGGAAAAATTAATTCAACCAACTTTTATCACAGAGTATCCAACTGAGATATCACCACTTTCTAGAAGAAATGATGAAAACCCAGACTATGTAGATCGTTTTGAGCTTTTTATGAATGGTTGGGAAATCGCAAATGCCTTTAACGAGCTTAATGATCCAAGTGATCAATTAGATCGTTTTGCTGATCAAGCTGTACTTAAAGAAGGTGGGGATGATGAAGCAACTGATCCTGATTATGATTATGTTAGAGCTCTTGAATATGGAATGCCACCAACAGCTGGTGAAGGAATTGGGATTGATCGTTTAGTTATGATTTTAACGAATTCACACACTATTAGAGATGTAATCCTTTTTCCATTATTAAAGAAAGAGCATTTTTTCTCTCAGGAATAGTGATTAAGTTAAGCTTTGATGGGATCTTTTCTTTCTCTATTTAAAGTCATTGTTGAAGGAAAGTCTTCCAAGCGTTTTTTATTGGCGTCAATTCTTTCTTTTGGATTTTCTATTTCGGTTATTCTATCAACCATTGGTTTAATGGATGGATTTGAGCATACACTGCGTTTCTCTCTTAAAAAATCGAATTCTGATTTTATCATTACTTCGCGCAATGGATTTTTTTTAGATACAGAATTAAAAAACTTAAATAAGGGCTACGTTCTTGCAAGTATTTTGCAAACTGAGGCCTTTGCGGTTGGAAAGAACAGTAATCGTGGAATTCTTTTAAAAGGAATAAATCCTATAAACTTTAATCAGGCCACTAATCTTGATATTGATATCGATGAGAAGAGTATCTGTATCGGTAAGGTTTTAGCAGAGTCTTTTAAGCTAAAATTAGGTGATGAACTTACTCTTGCCCTTTCTAGTAATCGTAAGAGAGATCAAGGTTCTGCAATTCTTAAAAGCTTTAAAATTACTAAAATAATAGAGCATGGAATTTATGAAAAGGATCTGCGCTTTGCTTATGTAGATAAAGATTTTCTTATAAGTATTTTAGGTTATCGTCAGGGAACCACTAATAAAGCTCTTATAAAAAAATCCAAAGACATGAGCTTTGAACAGGCACAGTTTGATTTAGAAAATAATATCCCTGAGCAATTTGAAGTACAGCCTTTTTGGAGTGAGTATAAGACATTGATTGATGCTGTTGAGGTTGAGAAAAACTCTATTACCGCCATATTACAAATTATTGTGATTGTGGCTGTTTTCAATGTACTGGCTTTTGTTATTTTTATTTTTGAAAAGAAGGCCCAAGATTTCTTTCTTTTAAGAGCGATGGGGTTAAGTTTAAAAAAGCTGAATCGATTTTGGTTAAGTTTGCTTGCATTGATATGGTTCTTTTCTGCAATTCTGGCCATTATTTTAACTCATTTATTTAACTTTGCTCTCAGTGATTTGAATATTTTCCAGATACCTGGGGACATATATGTTTTAAATAAGTTAAGCTTAATTTTGGATGTGCAAGATTATCTGGGTGTTCTTTTTATCTCATTCTTATGGATAATGATCATTGGGCTCTTATTACTAAGTCGAATGAAACAAAAGAGTTTACTTGCAGGATTAAGGCAGGAGTTTAGATGAGCTATTTAGTGGAATGTAGTGAGATTAGTAAATCATTTAATGAATTAAAAATACTTAAAGGTATTTCTCTTAACCTAGCACATAAAGAAAAATATGTTATCCAAGGGGCATCTGGTTCAGGTAAATCAACATTACTTTATTTATTAGGTGGTTTAGATAAGCCGGATGCTGGAAAGATTACTTATGAAGGACATGATATTTCTCACTATAGTGATGAGAAATTGGCCAAGTTTCGTAATCAAAATATTGGTTTTGTCTTTCAATTTCATTTTTTATTGCCATCAATGACATGTTTACAAAATGTATTGCTACCCGCACAAATCTCTGGTGGCGAAAAGAAACAAGTTAAAAAGTTTGCTCTTGAGTTAGCTAAATTGATGGGAGTTGATCATGTGATGCACAAATATCCGTATCAATTATCAGGTGGAGAGCAACAAAGGGTTAATATTATTAGGTCATTATCAATGAAGCCAAGTTTATTGCTTTGTGATGAACCAACAGGAAACTTAGATTCAAAGAATTCAGATATCGTAATTAAACTTCTCACAGAGCTAAGCTCAGAGATGAACTCAACTCTTGTTATTGTAACTCACGACGGCAATATCGCATCGCGCTTTAATAATAAAATAACAATTGAAGATGGTCAGATAATTAGCTAATATCTATTGAAATTGAGAGTCATTTTAAGAGGATAGCAAGGATTTTATAGCTCGATGTTGCGCACGCTAGTTTTAATAATTTTACTTTTTTCACAATCAGTTTTCGCCCAAGAAAGTCTAGGGGATGTAAAAGAACTTTTTAAAGTTGATAAGATTGTTGTTATCGGTTCAAAGAAAGTTGAGCCTGAAGCAATTATCCAGAAAATGGATATTAAGATTGGTGATATTCTTACTAACTACTCGCTACGAGATGCTATTAAGTCCATCTATGAATTAAAATACTTTGATCTCGTTGAAGCAATTCAAGAAAAAGAAAAAAATCAAAATGTTCTAAAGATCAAAGTTAAAGAAAAGCCAATTATTAGCATTATCAAATTTACAGGAAACGATGAGATTTCTGCAGAAGACCTCGAAGAACAAATAAAAACTAAGCAGTATAATATTTTAGATATCAACACGATCAAAAGTGATGTTGTCCTTTTACAAAAGCACTATGAAGAGAAGGGTTTTTATCTAGCGAACATAGGTTATGAGCTAGTTAAAAATGAAGTCGGTGGTTTAGATCTCGTCTTTAATATTAGTGAGTTCGATAAAGTTCGAGTTAAAAAAATCATGTTCCTTGGGAATAATAAAATTGATGACGAAGAACTAAAGACTTTCATGCAAACTAAAGAAGAGTCTCTCTTTTCTGGGCTAAGCGGTTCGGGTTCATTTAAAGAATTCAATTTTAAAACTGATGTTGAAAGACTTAAGTACCTTTATAAGACTCGTGGTCACCTGCAGGTAAATATTGGAAACCCGGTTGTGACGGTGTCTGAAGATAAGAAATGGATCTTTATTACAATCAAAGTAACTGAAGGGCCTCAGTTTACTGTAAATAATATCTTTTATAATGGTGAGCTTCTTTTTACAGAAAAAGAAATGAACAAAAAGACGAACCTTAAAAGTAAGGATACATATTCTGAGGAAACTCTAAGACAAGATATTCAAGCTTTAACTGAGATGTATCAAGACAAAGGTTATGCCTTTGCAAACGTTCTTAGAACATTGAAAATTGTACCAGGTGAGAACAAGGTAGATATTCACTACTCTTTTGAGAAAGGTGAGATCGCTTACTTCGGTAAAATTATTGTTAAGGGAAATACAAAGACTAGAGATAAAGTCGTAAGACGTGAACTTAGAATACATGAAGGTATGATGTACTCAGGTTCAAAGCTTAGGATTTCGAAAGCAAATGTAGTTCGTCTAGGATTCTTTGAGCCTCAGTCGGTAATCTTTAATACCGTAAGTCCAAAAGGTAAGAATAATATTTTGGACGTTGAAATATCTGTGAAAGAGAGACAAACAGGACAGATCTCTCTTGGAGCCGGGTACTCAACAGCAACAAATGGATTCTTTCAAGCATCAGTTTCTCAAAATAACTTTAGAGGTCTGGGGCAAAACTTAAATCTAAATATTTCACTTTCAGATGTTCAGCAAACATATAACTTAGGTTTCACTGAGCCTTACTTTAACGATACTCGTTGGACTACTGGTGCTGATATTTATAAAACACAAAATGCATTAATTAGCTCATTTAGATCTGAAAAGTATGGTGGGGATATTCGAGTTGGTTATCCAATTTTTGAATATACTAGGCTTTTTGGTACTTTAAGACATGAAGTAACAAAAATTCAAAATGTTAGAAATCCAACCATTGATGAAGATATTGAAAATGGTGTAGCTGCAACATTAAGACTGACATTGAGAACTGATAAAAGAAACAATGTATTTGAGCCGACCGATGGTCACTTTGAATCTCTTTCTCTTGAATATGCAGGACTCTATGGTGATCAAGAATGGTTAAAAGCTTCTGCTGAGACTCGTTTGTATAAGCCTATTTACGGTGACTATATTTTTAGAACTCGTATGAAGTATGACCAATTAATGAAGACTACAGATAGGGCCTTACCTAGGACTGAAAAGTTTCAAATGGGTGGTTCAAGAAATATGCGTGGGTATAACTTTGAAGGGGTTGGTCCAAGAGAACTCTTAGTGGATCAGCAATCAGGCAATGAAAGATTATTCCATATCGGTGGTCAAGTATCATTACTAACGACATTTGAGATTGAGCATCCATTAATTAAAGATGCAGGTCTTAAGTGGGTACTCTTTTATGATGCTGGTAATGTTTGGGAAGAAGAAATCTTTGATGGTGAAGATGATATAGTTTTAAGACATAATTATGGTTTTGGTTTTAGGTGGTTTTCACCTATTGGTGTGTTAAGGTTTGAATTTGGTTACCCAATTGATCCTGAAGAAGATCAAGATGGACAACAATTTCACTTTGATATTGGCCAATTATTTTAAGGAGTTTATATGAAGGTTTTATTATCACTCTTATTACTTGTAAGTGTTTCTTATGGGGCAGAGTTTAAAGTTGGTGTCGTAAACATCCAAAAAGTTATTACTTCTATTAAAGAAGGTAAGGATGTTATGGAGACTTTAAAGAAGTCTTTTAAAACAAAAGAAAAAGAAGTGAAGGCTGAAGAAGCTAAGATTAAAGAATTACAAACTAAGTATCAAAAACAAAGTTCACTTTTAAGTGATGATGCCAAGAGAAAGAAAGAATCAGAGATTCGTGCTAAGATCGCTGATTTACAAAAGAAAACGATGGGTTTTCAAAAAGATATTCAAAAGCAAGAAGCTGAGCTTAAAAAGCCAATTCTTGAAAAACTTAAGCCAATCATTGATAAAGTTTCAGAAGATGAAAATGTAAGTATGACTTTTGAAATATCTTCTTCTCCTGTTGTTTATGCAAAAGAACAAGTAGATATTACTTCGAAAGTAATTAAGGCATACGATAGTAAGCATAAGTAATGAACTTTGAAGAATTAAATAACTTATTAAATGATAATTTAAGCCAGTCCCTTAATAAAAGGGACTTGCTGTTTAAAACCATTAGGATTCCAGAGGAAGCACAAGGTGAAGAAATTCTCTTTGTTGGAGACCTAAAGTATTTTAAAAAAATTCAAGACACGAGTGTACTTGAGAGTAGTCTTTGTATTCTTAATGAGAAATTCTTTGCAAGTCTTGAAAAAAATCAAATCAATATACCTAATTACCTCGTTGTTAAAAACTTTGAATCGGCCATAAATAAAGTGAGTAAGTATTTTTATGACCAAGTTTTTGGTGAACTAAATTTTCAATTAGATGGCAGAAAATTGGGAAGTGCTGAAATACATCCGAGTGCAGATATTGCAGAAGGTGTCTTTATCGGCGAAAAAGTGAAAATAGGAAAGAATGTTAAAATTCATCCAGGTGTTGTCATTCAACCTTTAGTAACGATTGGAGATAATACTGAGATTTATCCTAATGTTAGTATTTACCCTCTGTCAGAGATTGGAAGTCATTGTCGAATCCATTCTAATACCACAATCGGTGCAGATGGTTTTGGTTATAATTTTTCAAATGGTGAGCATTTAAAAGTTTGGCACTTTGGTGGAGTTGAAATTCAAGACCATGTAGAGATTGGTGGGAATTCATGTGTTGATATCGGTGCGTTTACTAAAACTACCATTGGTACTGGAACCAAAATAGATAACTTTTGCCAGATAAGCCATAATGCCAAAATAGGTAAGCACTGTGTGTTTTGTGGAAGATCAGGCGTATCAGGAAGTTGTCGAATAGAAGACTACGTTGTTTTTGGAGCTGGAGCAGGTGCTGCTCCAAATGTATATTTAAAGACTGGAACTCAAGTAGCGGCATGTGCAATTATTAGTGAAAATGCTATCTGGGGACCAAAAGAAGTATTAGCTGGTCACCCAGCACAACCTTTAAAAGAATATATGAGGACACAAGCCAAGTTAAGAATACTTGCAAAAAAATAAAGAGGATTTATGAAACTAGATAAAGAAGAAGTTTTAGCTTACCTACCTCACAGAGATCCGTTTCTGTTTATTGATTCAGTTGAAGATGTTCAAGTACCAGAGGCACTTCAAGCGAAAATGAAAGAAGGAGAAGAAATAACTTCTCGTGACTTAGTTGGAACAAAAGTGATCGCCAACTATGCGATTAAAGAAGATATGTATATTTTAAAAGGGCATTTTCCTGGAAATCCAATTTTACCAGGTGTGCTACAGGTTGAAATGATGGCCCAGGCCGGTGCATTTGTTTCGATTGTTTTAGACTTAAAAAATAGAAACGATCTAGAAGTTGAAACTATTCTTTTAGCTGTCGATAAATCAAAATTCAGAAAACCATTGGGTCCAGGTATGAACCTAACAATTCATACTAAGATGACAAAGTGTCGTGGGAATATTGCAACTTATGAATGTATTATCCTCGATGATGAAGGTGATAAGGCCTCTGAAGCGACCTTTATGGCAAAACTTGATGTAAAGAAAAAGGAAGTAAAATGAGTGTTGAAATCCATCCTACAGCAATTGTAAAAGACGGAGCTGAATTAGGCGAAAATGTTTATATCGGTCCTTATTGTATTATTGATGAAAATGTAAAGATTGGAAATAATACGCGTTTAACTTCTCATGTGGTGATTCAAGGACATACAACTATTGGAGAAAATAATGAGTTCCATCAGTTTTCTTCTATTGGAGTTCCTCCGCAAGATAAGGGTTATAAGAACGAACCAACAGAAACAATTATTGGTGACTCGAATCTTTTTAGAGAAGGGGTGACAATACATAGAGCAACTACTAAGCAAGACTTAAAAACAATTGTTGGTAGTCATGGTTATTATATGGCCAACGTCCATATTGCACATGACTGTGTTATTGGAAGTCATATTACACTTGCAAATGGTACGATGTGTGCTGGTCACGTTAAAGTTGGTGACTATGTACAGATGGGTGGTGCCTGTGGGGTAACTCCATTTTGTAGTGTTGGTAATGGGGTTTTTATTGGTGCCGCAAGTGCTATTGATAAAGATGTTCCACACTTTTGTACTGCCTATGGAAATAGAATCCGTCTAAAAGGTGTAAATATTATTGGAATGAAAAGAAGAGGTTACTCTAAAGATGAAATCAGTGAAGTGGTAGAGTTCTATCGTATTATGGAATCATCGGCACTTTCACCAAAGGCATTTGTAGAGCATCCTGAAAATATGGAAGAGTATAAGAATAATAGAATTATTAAGGATCTGGCTGAATTTATTTCAAGTAGTGAGATTGGTATACCTCCATTTATGTCATAGGAGTTTAAAATGAATAAAGTTAAAGTAGCTGTCTTAGGATATGGCCATCTTGGTAAGTGGCACACTGAAAAAGCTTTTAATTTAGAAAACTCAGAATTGATTGCGATTGTTGAGTCTTATGAACCAAACCAAAAGGCGGCTCAAGAAAAATATCCTAATCTTAAAATAGTTAATGATATTAAAGAAGTGATTGATGAAATCGATGCAGCAGTTATTGTTACACCAACATCAACTCACTTTGAGCTATGTAAGTATTTAATGGAAAATAAAAAACATGTTTTCTGTGAGAAACCTATTTGCCCAACATTAACTCAAGCACTGAAGCTGGAAGACTCTTTAGTTGAAGGGAAAGTTGTACAGGTCGGACATAGTGAAAGATGTCATCAGATTTGGGAAACCCTGAGACCTAAAATTCACTCTTTAGGGACTCCATCACATATTAAAGTAACAAGAGTTGCTGCCTTTAAGGGTAGAGCTACTGATGTCGATGTTGTTCAAGACCTTATGATTCATGACCTTGATCTTTGTAAATGGCTTATTAATGAAGAAGTCATTTCTGTTCAAGCTTTTGGAAATAAAATCAGAACAGGCAAGTGGGATCATGTAACCGCATTAATTAAATTTATTAATGGTAGCAGTGCTATGATTACTTCTAGTCGTAACCATGTAAAAGAAATTAGGTCATTAGAAGTTTCCACAGATAAGGGACTTCACTACGTTGACCTCATGAATAATACTTATTCTTATGCCATAAATGATCAATTCTCTAATGGTGAGTATGTTGAAACATCAAACTATGAAAAGAGAGATCACCTTTTAATGGAGCAAAAAGAATTTTATAGCTCGATACTTGAAAATCGTGAACCAATGGTTGATTACTATGATGGGGTGAGAGCTGTCCGTTTAGTACAGGCCGTAATTGAGAGCTTAGAAAGTGGTGATGAAATCAAACTCTAGTTGCTTAATCATAGCCGGAGAAAGATCTGGTGAAGATCATGCATTAAGCTTTTTTGATCAACTTAAATCACAAACTCCAAACTGTGAGTACTTTGGGGTTGGTGGTGAGAGACTTGAGTCTAAAGGTGTAAAACTTATCTATCATCTAAAAGACTTCTCTGGGATTGGTATTACTGAGGTTCTAAGTAAGATTCCATTTTATTTTAAGGCACTGGATAATATTTTAGCTGAAGTTGATAAGAGGCAAACAAAGACTGCCATACTAATTGATTTTCAAGGTTTTAATTTAAAACTCGCCAAGAAACTTAAAAAAAGAGGAGTAAGAGTACTCTATTATGTTGCTCCTCAAGCTTGGGTATGGAAAGAATACCGTGCCAAAGTATTAGAGAAGTGTGTTCATACTTTATTTACGATAATTCCATTTGAAAAAAAATGGTTTAAAGACAAAGGTGTGACCAGAGTAAAGGGTGTTATTCATCCACTGGTTTTAAATTATGAGCAGGAACTTAAGTCAGTTCCCAAGAGAAAGTTCACTCACGAAAAGAAAAAAATATTAGTCCTCCCAGGTTCTCGAAGAGTTGAGATTGAAACGCTTTTACCAATTTTTCAAGCAGCACTTGATATTGTTAGTGAAAATAAAATAGATTTTGAAGTTGGCTTAGTGACAGTTAATTCTGTTAATTCAGAGATGTACGCGGGCTTAAAGAATGTTTCTAAAACTTGGACCTCAGATGAATTGCATGATGCTCTTAATTGGAGTGATATGTGTGTGGCCGCTAGTGGAACAGTAACTCTGGCGACAGGTCTTTTTGAAGTTCCCACGGTTGTTGCTTATAAGTTATCTTTAGTGACAGAGTTTATTTTGGGGTTCTTTTTAAAATACAAAGGCTATATAAGTCTAACTAATATTGTTCATGAACAAAAACTATTTCCTGAGTATACGCAACATGAAGCTAATCGCTATAATATATCTAAGGAATTAATTCGTTGGTGTACGCATGAAAATGAGTATAATAAAGTAATTGAGGAGCTAGGAAAAACAAAGTCACTGCTAAATGGCGATGATTTCTCAGTTCCAGAATACATGGCACAAGTGATAAATAATGATTAAAAGTACTCTAACAAATATTTTTCTTCGTCCTCTTTCCAGTGTTTGGGAAGGTGTATATCGTGTCAGACGTTCTTTGTACGAATATGGAATTATCAAAAAAGATTATTTTAGAGTTCCTATCCTTTCTGTTGGTAACTTAACTTTCGGCGGAACGGGGAAAACTCCACTAATTATTTGGTTTATAAAAAAATTTGAAGAAATGGGGGTTGTTCCTGTTGTCTTAACTCGTGGTTATAAGGGTAATCTCGAAAATAAATCAGGCATCTTGAAGGGAAATCAAAGATTTCGCCTTAACCCACAAGAGTACGGTGATGAGCCTTTACTCATTTCACAGCACCTTAAAAAAGGAAGCGTGATTGTAGGGAAAAGAAGGGCCAATAATCTAAGAAAGTATTTCCATGAAGTTGAACCTGATGTTGTTCTCCTTGATGATGGCTTCCAGCACATTCAATTATACAGATCTTTTAATGTGGTTTTATTTGATGCAATGTTACCTCTTGAAAGCTATGTAACGGCTCCGATGGGGTATTTGCGAGAGGGACTTACAGCTTTAAAGGATGCTGATGCAATTCTTATTTCAAGAGCAGATCAGGTTGAGAGTGAAAAGATTGATGCACTTCTCGATTTACTCTCTCCTCACTCAAGAAGAGATGTGATTGTTGGTAAAATAAAGTATAGGCCTTCGGGTTTTTATAATTGTTTTTATGACAAGGTGATGGAAGTCGATGAGATTAAAGGTAAGAATATTATTGCCCTAACTGCTATTGCCTCTCCTGAGTCATTTTATAAGATGCTTGAGCAATATGGTGCGACTATTGTTGAGAAATTTGAGTATCCAGATCATCACTTCTTTACGACAGAAGATATTGATAATATTTTAATCTCCTCCATAAAGAATAACGCCCTCATCATTTCATCTGAAAAGGATATGGTTAAGATTAAACGTATCTCTCAAGAAGTTAAAATACTATTTATGGATATCCAGGTTGAGTTTATGTCTGGAGAAGAAGAGCTTTTGTCAGGTATCAGTAAAATTATCAATCTTGATTATCATTAATTACCAGTTAAAATATTAATAATTCGAGGTAGTTGTGAAATATTTTGTTCTATTAACATTAAGTTTAATTATTAGTTCTTGTTCCAATATAAAGTGGTCATCTTTTTTTAGTGATGATGACGATAATCTAAAGCGAAGTGAAAAGCTTATGAAGTCTTTTGAAGTTGAAGAAGATGTAATGAGTAAATTCGAAGCAAAGAAAGAAGTAGAACAAACGGCTCCAAAAAAAGAAGAGGACACAAAAGTTAAAGAGCCTGAAGAGAAAGTAGCTAAAAAAGAAGTATCTAAAAAAGAAACAAAGAAAGTGGTTAAAAAAGTAGTTTCTGCTCCAAGAAAAGAAATAAAACCCAAACCAAACCCAAAACTTATTCCTATTAAGTCCAAGTATCCAGCAGATTATCCTGCTAATCTAAAAGAGCTTAGTCAGGCAGCAAAAAAGAATTGGAAGAACTTTAAACCAGTTTGGTTTGAGGGTGAGAGAGTTTATATGGATATAAACTATATGGGAGTTTCTACTGGTCGAATTGTCATCTCAACTCTTGATCCTATTTTTATTGGAGAGAGAAAGGCCTATCACTTTAATGCAAAAGTTAAAACTGCAAGTTACTATCGCTATCTCTATGAATTAGATGACACCGTTGATAGTTATTTTAGTGTTGAAAATAATTTGCCATTAAAATTTTCATTGATTCAAAGAGAGTCAGATAAAGATGTCGATGATCTTCAACTATTTGATCTTGATGAGTTAAAAACTTATTCCTTTTATAAAAAAGTAACTTCTAAAAAGACAAAGAAAAAGAAAAATACAAAGTATATTCCTACTCACTATGTTGACCCACTATCTATTATTTACTTTCTAAGAAGTTTGCCAATGGATAAGGGGAGCGAATACAGCATTCCTATTATGAACCAAGGTAAAATTATTATGATTAATACCAGAGTGATGGGAACAGCGAAAATAGATACGAAAATTGGAGAGAAAGAAGCTTATATTGTAAAAGCGAATACAAAGTACTCTGGCGATACTTTGAAGAGTGGGGATATGACCTTCTGGTTCTCTGCAGATGAAAAACGAATCTTTTTAAAGTTTGAAGCTGAGATAAAAATAGGCTCTATTACTGGTGATATTGAAAAGTATGAGCTATGAAAGAAAAAATTCTTTTTTCTGATCTAAATACACTTTATATTTGTCCTTCTCAAAGCTGGGGAACGCTAGAAAGAAAGGCACTCGCAGACTGCCTTATTCATCGTGACATGGGAGGAAACCCACATTTATTTTGTTTGAAAGATTCAAAATTAAATGAAGAAGCTATCAAGTGGGATATTAAAACCATTAATTACACTGGTAAGAAAGTAAATCAATTAATTGATTTCCGTTATTTCCTCGATTTAAGAAAGCTTTTTAAGTCTATTAATTTTGACCTCGTTCATTGTTATAACTTAGGATTTATTTGGGAAGTATGCTTTTTATTAAAAGCAAAACCTAGTATCCCTCTTTTATTTACTTTCAATGACTATCTCGATAGCCCTCAAAATACCTTTATGCAGTCATGGCTTTTTAAGCGTGTTGACCAGCTCTTAGTTTTTAGTCACACCATGAAGGAAACAGCACAAGAAACATTACCTGTAAGTAATAGAAGAATTAAGATTTCAGGAAATGGTGTTGATACAATAAAAAAAGAACAAGACAGAGACTTAAATATTAAGAACTTAAATTGTGTTGTGACATCTCCTGCTGATCTTGAACAAGTGAAAAGTATTATTTATGCATTAAAGTCTTTAAATAATTCTGTTGAGGATTTGAACTTTAAGTTGAATTTAAATGTATATTCCATGACTCATATTGAGAGATTTGAAGAGTATGAAAAAACGATTTCACTAGGACATGATAATCAATTATCAGAATCTGTTCATTTCTTTAAAGTTACATCTGAGGCTGAGGCCTTTAAGAATGCAGATATTTTTATTGGCACCGCGTTTAACGAGCCGTTCAATGATTATGAAATGACCGCCATGATTTCTAAGGTGCCTGTTCTCTTGCCAAGAACAGCTTCAAGGCAATTTATTTTAAGTCAGTATAAATGGACAGGAGAGTCTTATTATTTTTCAGACTCTAGAGAGATTAAATCTAAACTATTGAAAATACTCTTAAATGATCAAACCTATTTGAATGAATTAGACAGTCAGCATCAGGCATTTGTGGATAACCATGGTTTAGATGCATATGTTAGTAGACTGATTGGATTCTATGAGAAAAATTACTCCAAACGACAAAATTTAAGCAGAGCGTTGGAGCGAAATAATTAATAAAAACAATCATTTGACTTCTGTCTTGATAAAACTTATAAAATCATCTCTCCTTTGGAGAATTTATCGAAATATTTTAGAGGTGTCGTATGGCAACAACTCAAATCCCTGAATGGGCAAAAGAATTTGAAGTAGAAACTGGAGACGTTGAAGAAACAACAACTAATTCAGAATTTGAAAGTCTACTTAATGAAACTACTGGTGGTAGTTTTGAAGAAGGTGAAGTTTATAAAGGAAAAGTTATAAACATTACTGACGATCTTGTAACGATTGATATCGGATACAAGCAAGAAGGTCTCGTATTTGCTAAAGAATTTAGAAATTATGATGGATCTTTAAAAGTTAAAGTTGGAGATGAAATTGAAGTTTATTTAGAAAAACTTGAATCACATCTTGGAAACTTAGTTTTATCTAAGGATAAAGCTGAAATCTTAAAAGCTTGGGATAAAATTTCTGAAGCTTGCGAAAACGGTGACGCTGTTAAAGGTACTGTTATTGCAAAAGTTAAAGGTGGATTATCTGTTGATATCGGTGTTAAGGCTTTCTTACCTGGTTCTCAAATTGATATTCGTCCTACTAAGAACCTTGATAAGTTCATTGGTAAAACAATGGAATTCAAAGTTATTAAATTTAACAAGAAACGTGGAAACATCGTTCTTTCTAGAAGAGCAATTCTTCAAGAAGAAAGAGGTAAATTAAGAGATGAAACTCTTGAGCAAATCTCTGAAGGAATGATTGTTAAAGGTATCGTTAAAAACATTACTGATTATGGTGCATTCATTGACCTTGGTGGTGTTGATGGTCTTCTTCACATTACAGATATGTCTTGGGGAAGAGTTAAGCATCCATCTAACTTATTAGCAGTTGGTGATGAAATTGATGTTAAGATCTTAAAGTATGATTCTTCAAAAGAAAGAGTTTCTTTAGGTCTTAAGCAAGTTCAACCAAACCCTTGGGAATCAGCTCCTGAGAAGTACACTGCTGGTACAAAAGTTAAAGGTGAAATCGTTTCAATCAAAGATTACGGTATTTTCGTAGAACTTGATGATGGAATCGAAGGTCTTGTACATGTATCTGAAGTTTCTTGGACATCTAATAAAGGTCCTATTAGAGGATTTGAAGTTGGTGAAACAATTGAAGCTCAAGTACTAGAAGTAGATGTTGAAAATAAGAGAATCTCTTTAGGGATTAAGCAATTACTTGCTAACCCTTGGGATGAAATTGAAGCGAAATATCCAATCGGTAAAGAAGTTGAAGGTACAGTAAAAGCTGTAGTTGATTTTGGTGCTTTTATCGATCTTGGAGAGTCTGTTGATGCTTTAATTCACGTAAGTGATATTTCTTGGACTAAGAAGAACGTTAATCCAAATGAATTCTTCAAAGTTGGTGAGAAAGTAAAAGCTGCAGTTTTAACTGTAGATAAAGATAATTCAAAATTCTGTTTAGGGATTAAGCAATTAGACGAAGATCCTTGGAAGAAAATTGAAGAAAGAATGCCAGTTGGTTCAGTTGTTGAAGGTGAAGTTGTAAGAGTTACTGATTTTGGTGCTTTTGTTGAACTTGAAACTGGAATTGAAGGTCTTGTACATATCTCTGAGCTTTCTGAAGAAAGAGTAGAGAAGCCAAGTGATGTAATTAAAGTTGGTGATAAAACTAAAGCTTTAATCATGTCTATTGATAAAGATGATAAGAAAATCGCTTTATCTAAGAAAAATGCTGAAAATGCAGACCTTAAAGGTTACAAAGCTGATGAGCCTACTACTTCTTCTGCTATGGCAGATAAGTTAAAAGGTTTCTCAGTTGATGAGTAATTCTTAAGTACTTGAATTTTAAGTATATAAAAGAGGGGAGATCTAAGATCTCCCTTTTTTTGTCCAAAATTTCAGCTACTTATGAGCAAAAGCTTACTTAAGCTGTAATTTAGCAAAACAAAATTTCTAGGGCCTTACATTTTAACAAATAATAAATATACTATTTATATACAATATAAGTTTTCATCTCGCTGGGGAGAAAGTGACCTTCGATTTGAAATTAACGTGCAGGGCGACAGTTAATGTCGCCTTTTTTTTTATGATTTAACAATTGTCATTTGATTCAGAGTGGTTTCGTTCTATACCCAAATTATGAAAATATTTTTATTGATCTTAGTGCTACTTAGTCTCCAGGCCAATGCCCGTGAGTATAAGTTTATGAGTTATAATATTAAGGCCCTTCCGGGGATTGCAAGTGGTGGAAAAGACTTTCAATTCCAATATATTGGAGAGGAATTGGCCAGACTTCGAGAAAATGGAGAGCAACCAGATATTATTTTCTTTCAAGAGGCCTTTAAATATAAAGCAATTCGACTCATTAATGAGAATGCAGGTTATAAGAATACTTTTACTGGTCCTTATCGTTTTGGAATAAAGCTTTTGGGCTCTGGTTTAGTTATTCTCTCTGACTTAGAGCTAGAGTTTGTTATGAATATTGCTTTTCCAACTTTCCTATGTGCTGGTTGGGATTGCTTCTCTGCCAAAGGTTATCAAATTGTAAAAATCAAAGGCACTAATACTTATTTAGTGAATACTCACTTAAACGCAAGTAATTCAAGTATGGGCTCTTGTATAAATAGAAAAAGTATTAGGTCGCGCTTATCCCAAGTAAAACTTATTGGTAAGTATATAAAAAATAATTTACCAGCAGACGCTAAAATTATCTTCGCTGGTGATTTCAATATTAAACCAAAAAATAGAGATGAATACTCTGTGATGGAAGAACATCTTGGCTTAGTTAATTCAAGCTTTGATTGTCTTCGAACAGCTGGTTGTGAACTAGGTGAAGATGATTCTGAGGATGAACTGGTAACTGATACTGTTGATATGATTCTTTATTCAGAGAATGCAGGTATCAAGCTTAATAGAATTGAAGAAATTTTTGAAAGCCCAATTCCTGGAACAGAGACTCTACCTTCAGATCACGATGGGTACTTAATTCACTTTGAGTCAGATTCTATTGAATAAAAGTTATTTCAAATAAAAATCTCTTGGTATTTTGATTAAAGTCCATATCAAGAGACTTCCCTGATATGTCTTTTACGTTAAACTTCTCCGCAATTTCCGAGCTCATTTTAAACTTACGTAGGTTTGTAGAGAAATATAGTTTCCCATCACGGCTTAAGTTCTTCATGCAAAGATTTATTAGGCCGATATGATCTCTTTGAACATCGAATTCAGAAGTTAGTCTCTTTGAATTTGAAAATGTAGGTGGATCACAAACAATTATATCAAAGTAGTCATGATCCTCTTTTAAATAGCTAAAGACATCTGAGTGAATGAAATCTTGATCTATATAAGCAAGCTCATTAAGCTTAAAGTTTTCTTTTGCCCACTTTAAGTAAGTCTTGGAAAGGTCCACGGTTATCACTCTTTTTGCACCACCTTTTTTCATGGCAACACTTATTGAGCCCGTATAAGCAAAGAGGTTTAAGCAATACTTTCTATTAGATTCTTTTTGAACGATTCTTCTTAGCCAGCGGTGATCAAGAAATAAACCTGTATCAAGATAGTCATAAAGGTTTATATAGTATTGTCTCTCTTCCTCTTGGACGACAATCATCTCTTTTAGATTATCATTTTTTGTATATTGATCATTTTTATTATTTTGAATTTTTCTCTCTTTGAAGATGATATTGTTTTCACTTATTTCAAATATACTTTTTAGTGCAAGAAGGATTTCAGATTTTTTTTGTTCTCTAAGATTCTGCGATTCATCTGAGTCATCTAGTCTCTTTCCCTTTTCATAGATAACTGCATACTCATTATAAATATCTATCAGATAGGGGTACTCAGGTATATCCTTATTGTAGATGCGATAGGCCGTAATTTTGGAGTTCTGAGTGAATTTTTTTATTTTTTTTAGGTTTTTTCTAAGTCTATTTTCAATCATGTGTCTTTCTCTTTAAAAAGTAATATAATACCTTGAGATTAATAATGTAAGCCTGAGGTTTATAATTATGCAAAAATATATTCCAATTATGTCAGACAATGATTCTCAATCGGGAGATCCAGGTGTTGCTATTGCTGACAAAGTTAAACTACAAAAGCCGCCAATGTATAAAGTTCTCATGCATAATGATGATTATACCACTATGGAGTTTGTCATACATGTATTGATGAAATTTTTTAATAAAACTTATGATGAAAGCCATGCAATTATGCTTAAGGTTCATCATGATGGGATAGGGATTTGTGGTATTTTTACCCACGAAGTCGCAGAATCCAAGTCTCAGAAAGTAAATAAATACTCTAGGGCCAAGGGCCACCCATTAAAAAGTAGTATTGAACCTTGCGATTAGCAAAATCGTGCCCATATTAATAGGTAGGAGAGGTTAATTATGATTAGTTCTCAATTAGAAATTATTTTAAATAAGGCCATAAGAAAGGCAAATGAGCTCAAACATGAGTTTCTAACCCTGGAAAATGTTCTCTACTTCCTAGTGGATGATAAAGATGTGAAAAATGTCTTAGAGGATTGTGGTGTAAACTTAGACAAGCTTAGACAAGAATTAAGTGAATTTATTGATAATGATGACAATTTTTCGATTCTGAGTGATGAAGAAATAGAAGAGTTATCTCAAGAGCAATTCTCAAACGATGAAATGAGAAGGATTGCTAAGGAAAATGGTGTTCATTATCAACCAGAGATTTCACTTACTTTACAAAGAATTATTCAAAGAGCGGCATTACATGTTCAAAGCTCTGGCAAGAAAGCCATTATGCCAGTTAATTTACTAGTAGCGATTTTCTCTGCAAAAGACTCGATGGCAGTTTATCTTCTAAAAAGCCAAGGTGTTGAAAGAATAAATGTAGTAGAAAAGATTGCTCATGGAATGGATAAGCCAGCAAAAGACGCTGATCCTTTAGGTGACCCACTTGAAGGAGAACAGGTTAATAAAGAGAAGAAGATTCTGGAAGAATTTACGACCAATCTTAATGAACTTGCTCGTGAAGGAAAAATTGATCCCGTTATTGGACGAGATGAGGAACTAGAAAGAGTTATTCAGGTCCTTTGTCGTCGTCGTAAGAACAATCCCATTTTAGTGGGTGAAGCTGGTGTAGGTAAAACTGCAGTTGCTGAAGGTTTAGCTCTTTTAATTGAAGCAGGAAAAGTCCCAAGTATTATAGAAGATATGGAAATTTACAGCTTAGATATGGCAGCACTCTTAGCCGGTACAAAATTTAGAGGTGACTTTGAGGAAAGGTTAAAATCTGTAATCAAGGCCATTGAAGAAAAAAATGAAGATCATGGTTGTATTCTTTATATTGATGAAATTCATAATATCATTGGGGCAGGCTCTACCAATGCTGGTAGTATGGACGCCTCAAATTTATTAAAACCTTCTTTAAGTAAGGGAACTATTCGTTGTATGGGTTCAACAACCTATGACGAATTTAGAAAATTCTTTGAAAAAGACCAAGCTTTAACTAGAAGATTCCAAAAGATTGATATCGAAGAGCCAAGTATTGGAGATACTATTAATATTCTTAAGGGACTTAAGACTAAGTTTGAGGATCATCACGAAGTAGAATTTGGAGATGATGTCTTAGAAGTTGCGGTTAATTTAGCAAATAAGCATATAACAGATCGAAAATTACCGGATAAAGCGATAGATGTTATCGATGAGGTCGGTGCTTTTTTACGTATAAAAAATAAAGATGCTAGTGTTGAAGATCGTCGCTCTGAAGTTAAAAGAGAAGATATTGAAAAGATCGTTGCAAAGATAGCAAGAATTCCAGAGAAGAATATCTCTGTTAATGAGAAAGATAGGCTTAAAAACCTTGAAAGAGATCTTAAGTTGTTGATATTTGGGCAAAATGAAGCAGTTGAAAAAGTATCAAATGCTATTATTTTATCTCGTTCAGGTCTATCAAATGAACAAAAACCAATTGCAAACTTCCTTTTTGCTGGGCCAACTGGGGTCGGTAAAACAGAATTAGCTAAACAATTGGCCATGACGATGGGAATTCACTTCGAAAGAATTGATATGTCAGAATATATGGAGAAGCATTCAGTATCTAAATTAATTGGTGCTCCTCCAGGTTATGTTGGTTTTGATCAAGGTGGAATACTTACGGAAAAAGTTAATAAAAATCCATACTGTGTTTTACTTTTAGATGAGATTGAAAAGGCCCATCCAGATATTTTTAATATTCTTTTACAGGTTATGGACCATGGGAAACTAACAGATTCAAACGGCAAAACTTTTGACTTTAGAAACGTCATTTTAATTATGACTAGTAACGCTGGTGCTAGTGAAATGGAATCAGGATCGATTGGATTAAGCTCTAGAAGCCTTAATACAGCGAAGAGAGACCAAACAATTAAGAATTATTTCTCACCAGAGTTCAGAAATAGATTAGATGCAATTATCCATTTTAACTCTTTAAATGATAAGAATGTGCAGTCAATTGTAGAGAAATTTATCATGGAATTAGAGAATCAATTAATTGAGAAAAAGGTCGAACTTGATGTTGATAAATCCGTAATTGAGTGGTTTGCCGAGGAGGGATATGATCCCAAAATGGGTGCAAGACCACTGGCCAGAATGGTAGATGAACATCTTCGTAAGCCACTTGCTAATGAATTACTCTTTGGAAAACTCGAAAATGGAGGAAAAGTGTTGGCACTTTTGGAAAAAAAGCAGGTTATTTTCCAGTTTTCAGAGGAAAAAGAGGAAGAAATTTCACCTTCTCATACATAGTTTTTTTAAGAAAAAGGGGAGAAAAAACACTTTTTTTTTCTCCTCCTTCTTACCCCTTAAAACATTCGAAACATTGATTATAAGCTTAACTTAAACTTTTTTAACCTTAAAACACCTCCCTCGGACGAAATGTTTTTTTCTTAAGTCTTTTCTCAAAATAGCCGAGAATGAAATAAATTTTATATTTTTTATTTGCGTTAAAATAAAAAACTGTTTATTCTAAAATTGGATGCAGTTTTATTTGTAAAGTAAAAAAAATAATTTCTGGGAGGAAATTTATGGCAGCTAAAAAAGCAACAACTAAGAAAAAAGCTACTAAGAAAAAAGTAGCTAAGAAAGCAACAAAGAAAAAAGTAGCTAAGAAAAAAGCTACTAAGAAAAAAGTAGCTAAGAAAAAAGCTACTAAGAAGAAAGCTACTAAGAAAAAAGCTACTAAGAAGAAAGTAGCTAAGAAAGCAACTAAGAAGAAAGTAGCTAAGAAAAAAGCAACTAAGAAAAAAGCAGCTAAGAAAAAAGCTACTAAGAAAAAAGTAGCTAAGAAAAAAGCTA